>Ga0209709_10001169_pt1 | contig 24461 bp, 21 predicted proteins | sample ArcticOcean_MG_C_2_FD_187435 | JGI IMG/M metagenome (GOLD analysis project Ga0209709, IMG submission 187435) | Marine microbial communities from western Arctic Ocean - ArcticOcean_MG_CB4_136 (SPAdes) (version 2) | ecosystem: Environmental > Aquatic > Marine > Oceanic | place: Arctic Ocean...
TCGCTAGGAGATTAATTATTTTAGCAAGTGAAGATGTTGGAAATGCAAATCCTACTGCTTTAGTTATTGCTAACAATACATTTCAGTCTGTTATAAATATAGGTTTTCCTGAAGCTAGAATAATTTTATCTCAGTGTGTTATCTATTTAGCAAGTTCTGAAAAAAGTAATTCAGCCTATTTAGCAATTAACAAAGCTCAACAAGTAGTAAATGAGACTGGTAATTTAAAAATTCCACTTTCCCTAAGAAACTCTCCCACCAAAATGATGAAAGATATGGGCTACGGTAAAGATTATAAATATTCTCATGATTTTAATAATAATTTTATCTCTCAAGAATTTCTGCCAGACGAAATTATTGAAACCAAGTTCTATGAACCTTCTAAAAATATAAAAGAAAATAAACTAAGAGAATACTTGAAGTTAAGGTGGAAGAACAAGTATAATTATTAATTATAAGTAGTTCTTTAATTCGCTTAATTTGTCAATAGATATAATTCCTTCAGGAACAGCATCTTTATGATAATTAAATAATATAGCTTGCATTCCAGAATTTAAAGAGCCATGAATATCGGCATCTAAATTATCACCTATCATAATACTTGAGCGAAATTCTGCTCTAGCTTTATTTATCGCAAGTTGAAAGATTTTTTGGTGTGGCTTTTTTACCCCTGCCATTTCTGAATTAGTAATTGTTTTAAAGTATCTGTCAATTTCAGATGTGATTAATTTTTTATTCTGGACTTCTTGAAATCCATTAGTTATAATATGTAATTCATATTTTTCATAAAGATACTTTAGTATTGAATGTGTTCCATCGATCAGGAAATTAAAAGAAGATAAATTTTTAATATAATCGTCAGATAGTTTATATATTGTTTGAGTTGAAACTTTCATATTTAAAATTTTGAAAGTATCCTTTAGCCTACCGTATCTCAATTTATCCTTTGATATATTATTCTCTCTGTAGAGCTTCCAATAATTAGTATTAATTGGGATATAGGATTCTAAAAAAACATTTATATCTATATCAATTTTATTTTCAATAAATATTTTTTTAAAAGTATACATAGAGTTTTTATCAAAATCCCAAAGAGTATGATCCAGGTCAAAAAATATGTGTTTAATTTTTTTGTTAACCATTTTTAGAGTTTATAATAATTTCAAATATCTCCTTAAACCTATTCCATCTTTTTTCATTACTAAAACTATAATTATGAAAAACAGTAGTAAAAGTTCCGTCAACTTTTTTTACTTTCTCAATTATTTCATAAACCTTCTCTGATTTATCTAGGAATGAATTTATATTTAATAACGAATAATCCATCAAGTTATATGGACTTACTAATAATGGAGTTTGAATATCGTTATCTATATCAAAAAATAAAAAAGGTGTACAGGTGCTGGCTCTGAAACCTATCCTATTCACATATCCCATAGTATAATCCTCTTTAATATTTAACTTAATTAGATTGCGATAGTTGATTGGCAAATTAAGCTTAGAAAAAGAGTTTCTACTAATCATTAAATCTCTATTTGTAATTGATTCAATATCCATCTTTTCTTTTTTTAAAATATCAATATTATTTAAAGCAAAAAAAGATAGTTTAAGACCAACCCTAGAGTAATCTGAAACAAGTTTTATAATATCAACAAATGATTGTTTGACTAAACTAATATTTTTGTCATAAGTTGAGAATTTACCTACCAGAAAAAAAAATAAGAATTTATTTGAAGCTTTTTTTTGTTTATTAATAATCCATTTGAATGTATCATAAGGGTCTTTCTGTAATCTAAATATAACCAGGAATCTTGTGTAAACACTTTTTAGTTTAAGTTTAAAAATATCTGTAAAAACCCCACCAATAGTTCTAAAAAAACCTTTATTTTTATAAAAATAAACACTAGGCACATCAATGATTATTTTAGTGTTATATGATCTGTTTTCAAAGCAAATTTGTGGAAAAATAGAGTTTAGAGAAGTTTTTAGTTTGTAAGCCCAAAGATCTACTACAGGGTCATCTAAAAAGTTATTTTTATATGCTTTAGATTCTTGATATGAGAATCTTCCATATTCGTCTTTTATATGAGGTAAGTACTCTTCATATCGAGAAATTAAATAAAAAGACGCAGCAAAAATATCAAATGGAATACTTCCTTTTTCATTATAAAAAAAACATTTAGTATCACCCCAAGTCTTTACTTCTAGATCAATGTCAGAAAACCCTTGTTCTAATAAAATTGAGTTGCTCTTAATATAAAATTCATTAGAAAGTCTTGTTGGAGCATAAGAAAATTTTGGCCCTTGAAATGAAACAAACTCATCAACTTTAGTAGTGAAACTTACCTTAATCCCAATTATATTAATAAATATGTGCTTGAATATATACTCAATTCTTCTAGTTATTTTAGGAGTATATACTAATATCATACACTTAATTTAATAAATTTTTTAATTCATCAAACTGAATATTTCCAAAACTACCTGAACTCATCATGAGCAATACCGATTTATTGTAGTTTAATGAAAATAAATATTCCTTTAATTTTAATGGATCATCAAACACTATCAAACCGCTATTATTAAAAGCATTAACAATGTCTTTAAAGTCAATTTTTTGCATTTTTTTAGACTCTAATGTAGTCTTTGAAAAATAAACTATTGATTTGTCTGCTCTATTTAGAGTGTCTTTATATTCATTAATAAAATCAGAATTTAAGCTACTAAATGTATGTAGCTCAAAACAAGCAATAACTTTATGTTCTTCAAATTGATTTTTAACTGCATTGACTGTTGCTTTTACTTTACTAGGTGAGTGGGCAAAATCTTTATATATATGAGAGTCATTGTTGGTGAATACTTTTTCTAATCTATTACTAGCTCCTTTAAAAGAAGTAATTGCTTCATAAAAATCATCCTCATCTATTCCCATCTGCTGGCAAATCCATTTAGCACCCATTAGGTTACTCAAGTTATGTTTCCCGAAAATCTCTAATGGTAATTCTCCTTCTGTAGTTTGCAAATAAGTGATTCCATTATTTATAGAAAATTCTGGAGTAGAGTAGTCAAATTTTCTTATACTCCTAGTAGTATTATTTACAATTTCGTTTGTATCTAAATCTTCAGAGTTATATGTAATACTCCCTCCCTCAACAATAGATTCTACAAAAATTTCAAATTGTTTTTTATAAATTTTATATGTTGGGAAAACATTTATATGATCCCATGAAATACCACTAATTAAAGCAATATTTGGATTATACAGATGAAACTTGGGTCTTCTATCAATTGGAGAAGACAAATACTCATCACCCTCTAAAACAATAAAATCATTTTCTTCAGTTAATTTTACCATTACATCAAAACCTTCTAATTGTGCACCTACCATGTAATCTACTTCCTTATCATAAAAATTCATCACATGTAGTATCATAGATGTAATAGTAGTTTTTCCATGACTACCTCCAATAACTACTCTGGTTTTAAGTTTACACTGTTCGTATATAAACTCTGGATAAGAATATATTTTAAGATTTAGCTTTTTAGCTTTTAATAATTCGGGGTTATCAATTTTAGCATGCATACCTAGTACGATTGCATCTATATCATTTGTGATTCTATCTTCAAACCAGCCTAAGTCATTTGGATATAAATTATATGACTGTAATCTTGATTTTGATGGATCATTGATAATATCATCACTTCCTGTGATATGATATTTTTTAACTTTTAAAGCTATCGCTAAATTGTGCATAGCTGCACCACCAATGGCAATGAAATGAACTCTCATTTAATCTGTTTTAATTATTAAGCATTAACCAAAGTTTATCTTTTAACTTATCTATTCCCTTGGTAGTAAGAGATGATATAAATATATAATCAATATCTAAATTATGGTCTAACTCTTTCGTTAATTCATCTGTTAACTCTTCGTCTAAAAGGTCTGATTTAGTTATCGCAATTAACCTGTTTTTATCAAGCATTTCAGGGTTATATCTTTTTAGTTCGCTTAAAAGGATATCATATTGTTTTTTTATGCAGTTAGCATCAGCCGGAATCATAAATAAAAGGGTGGAATTTCTTTCAATATGTCTTAAAAAATAGTGTCCCAATCCTTTTCCTTCAGCTGCACCCTCGATAATTCCAGGTATGTCTGCCATCACGAAAGTCTTATAATCTCTGTATTTAACAATTCCTAAATTTGGTTTAAGGGTTGTAAATTCATAATCCGCAATTTTTGGTTTTGCGGAGGTTATAACAGACAAAAGAGTTGATTTTCCGGCATTTGGAAAACCTACCAAACCAACATCTGCTAAAACTTTCAACTCTAATGTAATTTGTTTCTCTTCTAGTGGTATTCCAGGCTGTGAATATCTTGGGGTTTGGTTTGTTGGCGATTTAAAATGCCAATTACCTCTTCCACCCATTCCACCTTGACAGATTATTTTTTCTTCACCCTCATCAGTAATCTCAAAAACAATTTCATTAGTAAAGGTGTCTCTTACAACAGTTCCTAAAGGGACTTCAATAAATGAATCAGATCCATCTGCTCCTGTACTTCTACTCTTACTTCCGTGACCTCCATGGCCTGCTTTGATATGTCTTTTAAACTTAAGATGTAATAAGGTCCAATAATTAGAGTTTCCTCTTAAAATTATATGACCACCTCTACCACCATCTCCACCATCAGGACCACCTTTTGTAATATATTTTTCTCTATGTAAGTGCATGGAACCTTTACCTCCATTTCCAGAGCTTACAAATATTTTAACGTAATCAACAAAGTTTCCTTCAGTCATTTAATTAAATATTAAAGTGATTCAATTAATCTACCAAGTCTTTTAGTAATATGTTCAATACTACCTTGTCCATCTACTCCAAAATACCTATTTTTTTTCATATAAAAGTCTTTGAGAATTGCAGTTTTTTTATAATACTCAGAAATTCTATTTTGAATAATTTCTTGGTTAGAATCATCCACTCTTCCACTAGTTTTACCTCTTTCCAGTAATCTAGCAATTAATACTTTATCATCAACTTCTAGAGCAATCATAGCACTTATCGTTGAACTATTCTCTGCCATTAAATTATCTAGAGCTAAGGCTTGGTTGTTAGTCCTAGGGAAGCCATCAAAAATAAAACCATTAGAGTCAAAATTTTTTCTTACGACCTCATTTAACATATCAATTGTTACTTGATCTGGAACTAAATCTCCTTTATCAATATAAGATTTTGCCATTAAGCCAAGTGGTGTATTGTTCTTAATATTAAATCTAAAAACATCACCAGTTGAAATATGAAATAAGTTGAATTTGACCTTTAAAAATTCAGCTTGAGTACCTTTCCCTGCTCCTGGAGGGCCAAATAATACAATATTTATCATGTTCAATTTACTATAAAAATTAAAAAAACAAATATAATCAATTGAAAAGGTTAATCTATTTTTTGATATAATTTTAAAACGTATTTTTGCAGATATATTTAATAATGAATTTTTATACCTCACATAACAAATTAGGAATATTGGGTGGAGGTCAACTTGGCAAGATGTTGATTATTGAAGCTAATAAGTTAAATATTAGCTGTAGAGTTATGGATCCTAATAAAGAAGCTCCATGTAGTAAGTTAGTTGAAAATTTTATTATAGGTGATTTATTAAATTATAATGATGTATATAATTTTGGTAAAAATGTTGAAATCCTAACTATCGAGATTGAAAATGTTAATACGGACGCATTAAAAAAATTAGAAGAAGAGGGTGTTAAAGTATATCCTTCCTCAGAAAATATTAAAACAATTCAAAACAAGTCAGTTCAAAAAAATTTTTATTTAAAAAATAACCTACCCTCTTCTTTTTTTAAAACTTATAATAATATCAATGATTTAATCATTGAAGCTGAAAATAAAAAAATCAAGTATCCTTTTATTTGGAAAAGTACAAGGTTTGGGTATGATGGAAAAGGGGTTAAATTAATAAATAATATTGAAGACCTTAAAACTCTTCCAAATATTGAATGCATTATTGAGGATAAAGTTTTAATAAAAAAAGAATTATCTGTAATAGTAGCTAGAAATAACAAAAATCAAGAAGTAAACTTTCCAACTGTAGAGATGGAATTTAATAAAGAAAATTTAGTAGATAAAGTAATCTGTCCAGCTGAAATTTCAGAAGACTTAAATAATAAAGTTATTCAGTTAGCGCTAGAAACATCCAGGGCATTTAATCATATAGGGTTATTGGCTATAGAGCTTTTCATAACAGATAATGATGAAATATTGATAAATGAAGTGGCTCCAAGACCTCATAATTCAGGTCATCACACTATAGAATGTTGCCTAACTTCTCAATTTGAACAACACTTAAGAGCTATTTTAAACTTAAATTTAGGAAGCACATCTATGAAGATTCCTGGAATTATGTTAAATTTAGTAGGTGAAGAAAAACATTTTGGAGAGGCGATTTACAACAATATAGAAGAGGCATTAAAAATTGCCGGGGCAAGTATTCATATTTACGGTAAAAAAGATACTAAGCCCAACAGAAAAATGGGACATATTACTGTAGTAAATAGGGATTTAAATAAAGCAAAAGAGTTTGCAGATAGAATAAGAAAATCAATAAAAGTAATAAGCAAATAGATTATGACACAAGTTGGAATTATAATGGGAAGTAAAAGTGATCTTCCAGTAATGCAAAATGCGATAGATATTTTAAAAGAATTTGACGTAGAGATAGAGGTCGACATAGTTTCTGCACACAGAACACCAAAAAAAATGTTTGAGTATGCGAAAAATGCAAAAAAACGCGGATTAAAAGTTATTATTGCTGGAGCTGGAGGCGCTGCTCATTTACCTGGAATGATTGCTTCCTTAACAACAATACCAGTTATCGGTGTACCTGTTAAGTCTAGTAATTCTTTAGATGGTTGGGATTCAATTTTATCAATTTTACAAATGCCAAATGGAGTTCCTGTTGCAACTGTCGCTCTTAATGCAGCTAAAAATGCTGGAATTTTAGCAGCACAAATAATAGCTACATTTGATACAAATATTGGAAATAAGTTAGAACTTTATAAAGATAGTTTAGAAAAAAAAGCGATAGATTCTTCTAAAACTATATAAGAAATATGAGTATTCTACTTACAAAGTTTGATTACGCTCCATTTAAGCAAATAAAAAATTCAGATTATTTATCCTCTATTGAAATAGCAATCAATGAGTTTAAATCTGAAATAGATTTAATCACTGATAATAAAAGCAATTCTACATTTGTAAATACAATTGAAGCTCTTGATTATACTGGTATAAAATTAGATAGAATAACTTCAATATTTTTTAATCTAAATTCTGCAGAAACTAACAAAGAGATTCAAAAAATTGCAATTGAAATATCTCCCAAACTCAGCGAGCTAAAAAATTACATATTGTTAAATAAGACACTATTTAATAAAATAAATTTTGTGTACAATACTATAAATAAAAGTAATTTATCCACAGAACAAAGCACGTTACTAAACAATACATATAAATCTTTTTTAAGAAATGGTGCAAATCTCTCTGAAGAAAAGAAAAATAAAATAAGGGATATTGACATTAAACTAAGTAAATTGTCTCTAGATTTTGGACAAAATTTATTGAAAGAAACTAATGACTTTGAACTACTTGTGTCAGATATCAAAAAATTAGAGGGACTCTCAGATGACCATATTGAAGCCGCTAAAATGTTAGCGGAATCAAAAAATAAAAAAGGATGGCTATTTACATTAGATTACCCAAGTTATTCAGCGCTGGTTACTTATTGTAAAGACCGATTATTAAGAAAAGAAATTACTATTGCCTTTGGACAAAGAGGTTTTAAAAATAATGAGTTTGACAATCAAAAAATAGTTATTGAAATTGTTAACCTAAGATACATGAAAGCTAGGCTTCTTGGCTATTTATATTATTCTGAATATATCTTAGAAGAAAGGATGGCTAAAAGCACAAAAAATGTAATGAATTTCTTAGAAGGCCTGGTAAAAAAAGTTAAACCTGTGGCAATAAAAGAATTTAAAGTTTTAGAGGAATATGCAAAAGGTATAGATAAGATTGAGAGTTTAGAAAAATGGGATACTAATTTTTACTCTGAAATGTATAAAAAATACAAGTTCAATATTAATCAAGAGGAATTAAAACCTTATTTCAGTTTAAAGAATGTTTTACAAGGTGCTTTTATAGTAAGCAATAAATTATATGGATTAAACTTTAGAGAAGTACTTAATGTAGAGACTTATAGCGAAGAAGTAAATACTTACGAAGTTACGGATGGTAAAAATAATTTTATAGCATTACTCTATACTGACTTTCACCCAAGAGAAGGCAAACGAGGAGGAGCTTGGATGACTTCATATAAACCTCAATATAAACACAAAAATACTAACGAAAGACCTCATATTTCAATTGTATGTAATTTCACCAAGCCAACAAAAAACAAACCATCATTACTGACTTTTGATGAAGTAACCACTTTATTCCATGAATTCGGACATGCATTACATGGGATTTTAGCAAATACAACTTTTAAAAGTCTTTCAGGAACAAATGTTTCCTGGGATTTTGTTGAGTTACCAAGCCAAATATTTGAAAATTGGTGTTATGAAGAAAAGGCATTAAATCTTTTTGCAGTTCATTATAAAACTAAAGAGACTATCCCGATAGAACTAATAAAAAAAATAAAAAATAGTGCTAATTATAACCAAGCGAGTCAAACACTTAGACAATTAAGTATTGGTCTTTTAGACATGAACTGGCATAATTCTAATCCTGAAAAAATTAAAGATGTCAAAAAATATGAATCAAAAGTTCTAGAAAAATTATCGCTCACAAAAGACATAAATGAAGTATGTGTGAGTACAGGTTTTTCGCATATTTTTCAAGGAGGTTATTCTGCTGGGTATTACAGCTATAAATGGGCAGAGGTTTTAGATGCAGATGCCTTTGAGTACTTTAAAGAAAAAGGGATCTTTAATAAAATAGTTGCTGCAAAATTTAAAAACAACATTTTATCTAAAGGAGGGACTGAAGATCCAATGGATTTGTACATCAAGTTTAGAGGGCGAAAACCAACAATTGATGCATTACTTAAAAGGTCTCAAATATTATAGAATAAGATTCAATAATAGCCAAAAAATAGGAATTGACTCTACCCAAAACGATGCAAAATTTTTAGTTTGATTCTCTCTTGAGTTGTAGAGTAAAATCGATAGAAAAATACAAATAACAATATTAATTAAAACTGAAAGTAAATTGACATTTTCTAACAGTAATATTTGAAGAAAATCTAAAAGAACAAAAACAAAAAGTAAGACTAACCCTAAGGACTTGGTACTTTTAATCCCAATATTTTGCGGAACTGTGTTTAAATTTTTTATATCTAAATTTATATCTCGTATATCAAAAGGAAGAATAGCTACAAATACGTAGATAAATATTTGAATAAAGTAAATCAAAACGATAAGATCTATTTTATCATAGTTGTCAATAATTGGTAAAAATACTATTAATAAACTCCAGACAATTGCTACAATAAATATTTTGAGACCTGGTGTGTTTCTGAGATTTTTATTACTTCTATTGAATGAATTAACAGGCAATATATAAAGCACAGTAAATGAACTGACTATAAAAGTTATAATTAACTCTAGGTTAGAAAATTTTGATATTAGTAATAGGCATATTATTAGTGATACTATAGTTAAAAAATAGATCAATTTTAATGTCTTCCTTTTTAAGTGCTGTATTGTTAAACCTATTTCAAAGTACTTAATAAAATTGTAGGCAACTAAAGTTGACAAAAAAGTAAAAAGAAGCAAATTATAATCTAAAGTTATATCAAATTTTAAAAAAGTCAATACCTGAAGGCAAACTACAGCCAAAGATACATGCAAGCTAGAATTAATATAAAAATTAACTAGTTTGGAAATAAGATTTTTTATGTTAATAAGTTGTGAAATTATTTAATAATTAATAAAAAATTAATGTCATAAAAATATCATTTATTAATTACTTTTGTATGTATAATTTTTGATTTTTGCTATGAACACAGAATCTTTTTCAAGAAGACACATTGGACCTAGAGAGTCTGATATAAAATTAATGCTTAAAACTGTTAACGCATCGTCTATTGACGAATTAATTAAGGATACAATCCCTGAAAATATCAGATTAAAAAATGCTCTTGAGTTAGAAGATCCGTTAAGTGAATCAGATTATTTAATGCATTTAAAGACTATATCTCACTTAAATAAAGTATTTAAAACTTACATAGGTTTAGGCTATAATAGATCTTATTTACCGGCTGTAATTCAAAGAAACATACTAGAAAGTCCAGGATGGTACACTGCTTACACTCCTTATCAAGCTGAAATAGCTCAAGGTAGGCTTGAAGCTTTGTTAAACTTTCAAACCATGATATGTGATTTAACTGGTATGGAACTAGCAAATGCGTCCCTATTAGATGAAAGTACAGCAGCAGCAGAAGCGATGACACTGCTTTTTGCTGTTAGATCTAGAGATCAAAAAAAAAAAAATATTAATAAATTTTTTGTTTCTAAAAATATATTTCCACAAACTCTTTCTCTGTTAAAAACAAGATCTAACCCTTTAGGTATAGAGCTTGTGGTTGAAGATGAAAATAAGTTCAGTTTTGATTCTAATCAGTTTTATGGAGCATTTATTCAATATCCAAGTGCTAATGGAGAAGTAACTGACAGCTCTAAATTTATTAAAAGTTGTAACGGTAATAATATAAAAATAGCGGTTTCTGCAGATATTTTAAGTTTAACGATTTTAGAATCACCAGGAAAGTTCGGAGCTGATGTAGTGGTAGGAACAACTCAAAGATTTGGGATTCCTTTGGGTTACGGAGGTCCTCATGCAGCATATTTTGCCACCAAAGAGATTTATAAAAGAAGTATTCCTGGAAGAATTATTGGAGTGACAGTAGATACCAATGGAGATAGAGCTCTTAGGATGGCATTACAAACTAGAGAGCAACATATTAAAAGAGATAAAGCTACATCTAACATTTGTACATCTCAGGTTTTATTAGCAGTAATGGCTGGAATGTATTCCGTTTATCATGGCCCTACTGGATTAAAAAACATTGCAAATAGAATTCATAACAGTGCTTTTGTTTTAGCTGAAAAATTAACTTCATTAGGTTTAAAACAATTAAATAATCATTTCTTTGATACTGTTAGAATTAGTATTGATATTGAAAAAATAAAAAGTGAAGCTAATTTAAATGAGGTTAACTTTTATTACCCTGATGAAAATACAGTCTCAATTTCAATAAATGAAACTACAACTATTGAGGATTTAAATACCATAGTTTCAATTTTTTCTACAGCAACAAACAATAGTACGGATAAGATTATCACACTAAAAAACAAAAGTAAAATCCCTGATAATTTAATAAGAAAGACTACTTTTTTAACTAATTCTGTTTTTAATAAATATCATTCTGAGACTGAACTAATGAGATATATTGTTTCGTTAGAGAGAAAAGATTTATCATTAACTCATTCTATGATCCCGCTAGGTTCTTGTACAATGAAATTAAATGCTGCTGCAGAAATGCTACCTCTTAGTTGGAATAGGTGGATAAACATACATCCATTTGCTCCAATATTTCAAGCAAAAGGTTATCAGTATATTTTAAAAAATTTAGAAAACCAATTATCAGCTATTACTGGATTTGCTGCTACATCACTGCAACCTAACTCAGGAGCACAAGGAGAGTTTGCTGGATTAATGGTAATAAGAGCATATCATCAAGACAATGGTGATCATAATAGAAATATATGTTTAATACCTTCTTCTGCACATGGCACAAACCCAGCCAGCGCAGTGATGGCCGGAATGAAAGTGATAGTTACCAAAGCATCCGATGATGGAAATATTGATATTGAAGATCTAAAAAGTAAAGCAATAGAACATAAAGAAAATTTAGCTGCCTTAATGATAACCTATCCGTCAACCCACGGAGTTTTCGAAGCTGATATTGTTGATATAACAAATATTATTCATGAAAATGGAGGACAAGTATATATGGATGGTGCAAATATGAATGCTCAAGTTGGGTTAACTAATCCAGCAGCAATTGGAGCTGATGTTTGCCACCTAAACCTTCACAAGACATTTGCTATACCTCATGGAGGTGGTGGACCTGGCGTCGGACCAATTTGTGTTGCTAAACAATTAGCACCATTTCTACCATCAAACCCAATAATAAAGACAGGTGGAACTAAAGCCATAGACTCAATATCTTCTGCACCATTTGGCTCTGCACTTGCATGCCTAATTTCTTATGGTTACATAAAAATGTTAGGTAGTGAAGGAGTAACAAACTCTACTAAGATTGCTATTTTGAATGCCAACTATATAAAAGAAAGGTTATCCGGGAATTACGAGGTATTATACTCCGGTGAAAATGGTAGAGCAGCTCATGAAATGATAATTGATTGTAGACCATTTAAAGCTAATGGAATTGAAGTAACTGATATCGCGAAAAGATTAATGGATTATGGCTTTCATTCTCCAACAGTTTCTTTTCCTGTCGCTGGAACAATGATGATAGAGCCAACAGAAAGTGAGAGTAAAGAAGAGCTTGATCGTTTTTGTGATGCAATGTTAGAAATTAGAAAAGAAATTGAAACATGTTCAATACAAGACAATAGCAATCTATTAAAAAACGCCCCACATACTTTAGAAATGGTTACAGCAGATAAATGGGAGTACGACTATTCAAGAGCAAAGGCTGCATACCCGTTAGAATATGTAAAAGAGAACAAGTTTTGGGCATCCGTTAGAAGAGTGGATGATGCATATGGTGATAGAAATCTTATGTGTAGTTGTGATCCAATTGAATCCTATACAGAGTAATTATTTCAAAAAAAATACTTAGATTGTATAATAAAAAAATCTGTAATATAGTTTGAAAATAAGTTTATGAATGTAAAAATCACAGGGACTGGTAGTTATATACCTAAAATTTTAAAAAAAAATAACGACTTCACCAACCATGAATTTTATAATGCCGATGGATCAAAAGTAGAATCTGACAACGAAAGTGTAATAGGTAAATTAAAAGAGATTACAGGAATTAATGAACGAAGATATGCTAGTGATAATTTAAATTCATCTGACTTAGGTTACTTAGCAGCAGAAAAAGCTATAGAAGATTCAGGAATAGACAAAGAAACTATAGACTATATAATTTTAGCACATAATTTTGGAGATGTAAAATCAACTTCAGATCAAAGTGACATGCTTCCGTGTTTAGCCGCCAGAGTCAAACACCTATTAAAAATTAAAAATCCTAAATGTGTTGCATACGATATTTTATTTGGCTGCCCAGGGTGGGTAGAAGGAATGATCCAAGCTAATAGCTTCATAAAATCCGGAATAGCAAAAAAATGTTTAGTGATTGGTTCAGAAACTCTTTCAAGGGTTGTAGACAAGTTTGATAGAGACTCTATGATATACGCTGATGGAGCCGGAGCTACTATTTTAGAATCATCAAATGATAAAGATGGTATTATAGCCCATGAATCAGCATCATTTACCAACGAGGAGATTTATTATTTATATTTTGGCAAATCATACAATTCAAATAGTGGAAATGATTCAAGATTTATTAAAATGCATGGAAGAAAAATCTATGAATTTGCATTAACAAATGTTCCAGAAGCAATGAAAAGCTGTTTAGATAAAAGTGGGTATAAAATAGAAGAATTAAAAAAGATATTCATTCATCAAGCAAATGAAAAAATGGATGAGGGAATAATAAAAAGATTTTATCGATTATATAAAATGCAAGTTCCTGACAATGTAATGCCAATGAATATACATAAGCTTGGCAATAGCTCAGTGGCTACAGTTCCAACTCTGTTTGATATAGTAAGAAAAGGTGAATTAAAGCCTCACAACCTAAATAAAGGAGATATTATTATGTTTGCTAGTGTCGGTGCGGGAATGCATGTTAATGCTATAGTATATAAATATTAAATGTATAAAAATAATTATCCTCATAAGAGATATCGAATAACTTTAGATTTTCTAAAAACTCATATAAATACAGATGAAGAAATTCTAGACTTAGGAGTTTCTAATCCATTTTCTGAAATGATGACAGAAAATAATTATAAAGTTTCAAATACTCACGGAGAAGATATAGATGTTGATTTTAAGACAATTAAAAACTCAACAGCCGATGTCGTAACTGCTTTTGAAATTTTCGAGCATCTAATAGCTCCATTTAATGCCTTAAAAGAAATAAAAGCAAATAAATTAATTGCTAGTGTACCTTTAAAGTTATGGTTTTCTAATGCATACAGAAACCCAAATGATAAAAGAGACAGACATTATCATGAATTTGAAGATTGGCAATTTGATTGGTTATTAGAAAAATCAGGATGGGAAATTATATCTAGAAAAAAATGGACAAATCCAGCTAAAAAATTAGGATTAAGACCTATTTTAAGACTATTTATTCCAAGGTACTATATCGTATATGCAAAACGAAAAACTGAAAAAAAAACTTGGAGCGAGAAAAGAGCTAATAAAGAAGAGACTTACTCAACTGAATTTGAAAACTATAATTTTAAATTGAAATAATTAGCTGATTTTATAACAAATAGTTATGGACGTATATATAATAATTCCTTTTCATAATGAAGAACAATATATAAAATCAACCATTGAGTCTATTGTAAATCAATCCTATACTGTCAAAAAATTATTGTTAGTTAATGATAATTCTAACGACAAAAGCTCCTCATTAGTAAAGAAGTATGTAGAAACGTACGATTGGATTAGTGAAATAAATGCAAAGTCTATTCAAAAACATCTACCTGGAGAAAAGGTTATAAAAGCATTTAATTTTGGTTTAAATCACATAGACAGCAATTATGATGTTATATGTAAATTTGATGCAGATATCATTCTACCTAAGGACTACATTGAAAAAATAGTTGGTTTTTACAAAAAAGATTCATCTTTAGGTATGGCCTCTGGAATCTTATTTATAAAGAAAAAAAGTAAATGGATTTATGAAAATATTTCCTCAAAAAAACATGTAAGAGGCCCTATAAAATCATACAGAAAGCAGTGCTTTAAAGACATTGGCGGTTTAAAAGAATCTATTGGTTGGGATACAATAGATGTTTTATTGTCAAAATATAATAATTGGAATATAAAAACAGATCCTAATCTTGTTGTAAAACATCAAAAAGAAACTGGATCTAATTATGATAAAAGTGCAAAATTTTTGCAAGGTGAGGCTCTATATAAAATGAGATTTGGAATAATATTAAGTATTTTGTCAGCTTTAAAGAGAGCTTATAACAAAAAAAGCTTAACCTACTTTATTTATTTAATAGTTGGATACTTTAAGGCTTCAATAAATAAAATAGATCCTATTGTAAGCGAAAAAGAAGGAGAATTCATAAGAAATTTAACCTGGAAAAGTGTAAGGAGTAAATTACTAAAAAGGTAAATTATTATTTTCAACATTACCGCCTGAGATTATTACACCAATTTTTTTTCCTTTAAATTTTTCTTTTTCTTTAAGTACTGCAGCTAATGTAACAGCACTAGATGGTTCTATTAGCATATCTAGTTTATCATAAACTAATTTCATTGCATTAATTATCTCAATTTCTTCAATACAAATAATTGTATTTATATACTTTAATATAATCGGAAAATTAATATCTCCTAAGTTAGTTCTTAACCCATCGGCTAGCGTTTCTGTAGTAGAATTATACTCTATTTGTTTAGAATGAAGTGATCTATACGCATCATTTACATTGGTAGGTTCAGCTCCAATAACTTCACAACTGCCAGAATATGCCTCACAAGCTAATGCAGAGCCTGAAATCAATCCTCCCCCTCCTACTGGACATATTATATAATCTAGGTCTGTATGTTCGTCTAGGAGCTCAGAAACAACTGTTGAATTGCCTAAAATAACATTTAGATTATTAGAAGGATGGATAAATGTTAAGTCGTACTTGTCTTGAATTTTTTTAGAAATCTTTTCCCTGTCACTTATTGTTGACTGGCATTCAACTAGGTTATTATTACATTTTAATACAGCTCGCTTTTTAAATTCAGGTGCGTTTTTAGGCATAACTATGTGAGCAGTAATATTTTGGGCTTGTGAAGCTAAAGATAATGCTTGTGCAAAATTTCCTGAGGAATGAGTAATTACCCCATTTTCTTTTTGAGAAGAGTCAAGATTTAAAACAGCATTTGTAGCTGCTCTAAATTTAAAAGATCCTGACTTTTGAAAATTTTCACATTTAAAAAAAATCTCTGCACCACAAATTGAATTAATTTTTTTATTACTTAAGACAGTTGTTTTAGTAATATATTTTGTGATTGATGTTTTGATTTCATCTAAGTAATCTTTTGAAAAAGCAGTAAATGGTAAACTCATTTTTTGTACTATTTTTAATTTGAACTATTATAATTTACAAAAATATTAATCCATATTAATCTAGAAAAGAAATGATTTATGGGTGAAAATATAATTACAAGAAATGACAACGTAATTACCAATGTAATCATATCTATATTTTCAAACAAACTATACAAAATTAAAGCAGAAATAAGCAAAAAAACAACAGCAATAGCATAACTGACATACATTGCGCCAAACCAAAATCCAGTTTCAATATCGTACTTAAGTAGACACTTATTACATTCGCTGTTTATTAGTTTATTGTTTTTAAAAACATTTAAATAAGGGTTGTTTTTGTACCAAAACATACCATGGTGGCATTTGGGACATTTATTGTAAAAAATGCTGTGTAATTTAGATCCTTTTTTTAACAAATTTATATATATAAAAATAAAATATCAGTACAATTAATTAAACCTTTTAGAAGCTTGATCTAACGCAAGACTTACCCCATTAACATTTGAGCCGCCCGCAGTAGCAAAGAAGTCTTGACCACCACCACTTCCATCAATTAAAGCAGATAGTTTTTTAACTTCTTCTCTGGCATCAAGACCTTTTGTTTTTACTAATTCTTTAGAGATATAGCATACAATATTAGCTTTAGAGTTATTTTCAGCTATGAAAATTAAAAATAAATTCTTTAATTCTCCAGCTAATTCAAAAGATAAATTTTTAATGTTTGAAACATCTAGATCAACTTTTTTAGCTAAAAAATTTATTCCGTTTAAATCTTTAATCTCGTCTTTAGAAGAGACTTTTATTTGTAGCAATTTTTCTTTTAATAAAAGTTCAACTTGTTTTTTTAATTTTAAATTTTCTTTTTTTAATTCTGATAAAGAAACTACTGGTTTTTTACTGTTGTTAAGAAGCCCTTTTATTTGATTATACTGACCAATAATATCTTTATAATATACTTTAACTGCAACGTTAGTAATTGCTTCAATTCTTCTAATACCAGAAGCAATGGCTCCCTCTGATTTTATTTTAAATTGCCAAATTTGAGAAGTATTTTTTACATGTGTTCCTCCACACAATTCTATTGAGTCACCAAATTTAATAGTTCGGACAATATCTTCGTATTTTTCTCCAAACAGAGCTATCGCTCCGTTGTCTATAGCATCTTGCATTGAAACATTTCTACTCTCGTACAGGGAGAGACTATCAGCAATCCTTGAATTAACATAATTTTCAATTTCAATTAGTTGACCTTCTGATATTTTTTCGTAGTGAGAAAAATCAAATCTAAGTTGTTTTGAAGTTACTGAGCTCCCCTTTTGCTCTACATGTTTACCTAGAATTTCTCTAAGTGCATGATGAAGTAAATGAGTAGCAGAGTGATTACAATCTGTTTTTGATCTTGATTTATTATCTACAACTGCATTGAATAAATCACTAATATTATTGGGAAGTTCTTTTACAGAGTGAATTGTAATATTATTTTCTCTCTTTGTATCCAATATATAAGTAATATCTCCATTTACTGACTCTATATAACCTTTATCTCCTACCTGTCCACCTCCCTCAGCATAAAAAGGAGTTATATTAAATACTAATTGAAATAAGTCTCCATCTTTAACAGAATTAACTTTTCTGTATTTAGTAATTTTAACTTTAGTGCTGAGAATATCATAACCAACAAACTCTTGTGAAGGATCATCAATCAAAACTGTCCAATCTTCAGTAGAGGATTCACTTGCTGCTTTTGATCTATTTTTTTGTTGTTCTAACTCTCTATTAAAACCATCCATATCTAATGATAAATTCTTTTCATTCAGAATTAATGAAGTCAGGTCAATAGGGAATCCATAAGTATCATATAACTCAAAAGCCTTTTTTCCTGAAATAACAGAATTCGTTGAAGTCTTAACAACTTGATCTAACAATATAAGTCCTTGATCTAATGTTCTTAAAAACGATATTTCCTCTTCTTTAATAACATTTTCTATTAATTTTTTTTGGAAAATTAGCTCAGGGTAGTTTACCCCCAGCTGTTCAGTTAAAATATTTACAAGCTTATAAATAAAAGGTGTTTTCATTCCTAGGAAAGAGAATCCATACCTGACAGCTCTTCTTAAAATTCTTCTTATAACATACCCAGATCCGTTATTACTAGGTAATTTACCATCTGCGATAGAGAAAGAAACAGCCCTAATGTGGTCTGAGATAACCCTCATCGCTACATCTGTTTGAGTAGTCTTACCTTCGTATGTAAAACCTGTTAAAATTTCAATTTCATTTATTATCGGAGTGAATAAATCTGTATCATAATTAGAAGTGACTCCTTGTAATACCATGCATAATCTTTCTAAGCCTAATCCAGTATCAATGTGTTTTTTAGGGAGATCTTCCAAAGCACCACTCGCTTTTCTATTATACTGCATGAAAACTAAATTCCATATTTCTAATACTTGAGGGTCGTCTTTATTTACTAGGTCTACAGCTGATATTTTAGCTTTATCTTCTTTACTTCTAATATCTACATGAATTTCACTACAAGGCCCGCAAGGTCCTTGTTCACCCATTTCCCAAAAATTATCTTTTTTATTTCCATACAAAATATGTGATTTAGAAACAATTTTCTTCCAAATATTAAGAGCTTCTTTATCTAAAGATAAATTATCAGCATCATCAGAGCCTTCAAATACAGTTATATATATATCCTCTTTATCAATTTTATAAATTTCTGTCAATAATTCCCATGCCCAGTTAATTGCTTCCTTCTTAAAATAGTCTCCGAAACTCCAATTACCAAGCATTTCAAAGAAAGTATGATGATAAGTGTCATAGCCAACTTCTTCTAAATCATTATGTTTACCAGAAACTCGTAAGCATTTCTGTGAATTTGTAATTCTAGAGTGTTTAGAGATAGAGTTTTCTAAAAAATATTCCTTAAAAGGAACCATTCCAGAGTTAACAAACATTAATGTAGGGTCATTTTTTACTATTAATGAAGCTGATGAATTAATCTCGTGAGATTTGGTTTTGAAAAATTCAACGAAATTTTTTCTTACAAGATTTGAGTCCATTATGTATACTGCTTAAACGTTATATTATTAATAGTGCAAAACAATTTATATCTTTGTCAGTTGTTAGGTATTAAAAATAATACAAAAATATAATTTTTTTAGACATGTCTAAGTTAAAATATTATTACGACTCTGAATCACTTTCTTATCGCAAAATAGAGAGTAAAAAAAGTGATATTATCCAATACATATTAATTAATTTGTTTGGATCAATATTTCTGAGTGTATTTTTTATTTTTCTAACTAGCACATATTTTGAGTCTCCTAAAGAAAAAACTCTGAGTAGAGAATTAGAGAACTTGAGATTTCAATATGATATATTAAACGATAAAGTCAAAGATGCTCAGATGGTGTTATCTAACATTGAAGAAAGAGATAATGCTATTTATAGAATATATTTTGAGTCTAGCCCAATTTCTGAAGATAAAAGAAAAGCTGGTTTTGGAGGTGTAAATAGATACAAGAAATTTGATGGTTACGACTACTCCGAACTGATTAAACAAAGTAATAAAAGAATAGATGTTTTACAAAAAAGAATAATCGTTCAATCTAAATCTTTAGATGAAATAACAAAATTAGCTTTAGAGAAAGAGAAATTCTTACAAGCAATCCCAGCAATCCAACCTGTTAATAATGATGAACTTACTAGAATTGCATCAGGTTATGGTAAAAGAACTGACCCTTTTACAAAAGCAAAAAAATTTCATTATGGAATGGATTTTACAGCGCCAAGAGGGACTCCAGTGTACGCCACAGGCGATGGGGTAGTTAAAAGGGCCGATAGCAAGTCTTCCGGTTATGGAAAGCATATTAGAATCGATCATGGGTATGGATACACTAGCCTTTATGCACATTTATATAAATACAATGTTAAGAAATGGGAGAAAGTTAAGCGTGGAGATCTAATCGGATATGTAGGAAGTACTGGAAGATCTCAAGCACCTCACTTACATTATGAGATTTTCAAAGATAAAGCAAGAATTAATCCAGTTAACTTTTACTATGGTAATTTAACTGCTAAAGAGTTTGATGATTTACTTAAACAGACCTCTTTAGTAAACCAATCTTTAGACTAATGAATATTGATTTACCTGAAAAAAGATATTATTCTATTGGCGAAGTGGCTAAAGCATTTAATGTTAATACTTCCTTAATTCGTTTTTGGGAAAAAGAATTTAAAGCTCTAAGTCCTAAGAAAAACACCAATGGGAAAAGACAATTTACTTCAGAGAATATCACTAGTATAAAACAGATTTTTTTTTTACTTAAAGAAAAAGGATATACTATTGAAGGTGCAAAGTCTTATATTAAAGAATCCAAGAAAAAGCCAATGAATAACTTTGAAATAGTTGAAAAATTAAATGAAATTAAAAATAGATTACTCAGAATTAAAAATGAATTATAGATTTATTTTTTTCTCATATATATATCTAACGGGACTCCATTAAAATCAAAATTTTCTCTTAACTTATTTTCCAAAAATCTTTTATAAGGTTCTTTAACATATTGTGGTAAATTACAAAAGAACGCAAATTGCGGTTGTGGAGTTGGTAGTTGTGTTATAAACTTTATTTTAACATATTTTGCTTTATAAGCTGGTGGAGGATAATGCTGTATCAAAGGTAATAAAGTCTCATTTAACAGATTGGTTTTTATTTTTTTAGATCTATTTTTATACACCTCTACAGCTGTTTCTATAGCTTTAAATAATCTTTGTTTAGTTAAACTAGAAACAAAAACAATAGGGACGTCAATAAAAGGTTCTATTTCTTTTCTAATCATCTTTTCATAATCTTTTAACGACTGGGTTTCTTTTTCTACTAGGTCCCACTTGTTAACAAGAATTACAATTCCTTTTTTATTTCGTTCAGCAAGCCAGAAAATATTTCTCACTTGACCGTCAAATCCTCTCGTAGCATCTAATAATAAAATACAAACATCTGAATGCTCTATCGCTCTAACACTTCTCATTACAGAGTAGAATTCAAGGTCTTCTTTTACTTTAGATTTCCTTCTAATTCCAGCTGTATCTACAAGATTAAATTCAAATCCAAATCTATTATATTTTGTATCAATTGAATCTCTTGTTGTTCCTGCAATATCAGTAACAATATATCTTTCTTCACCTATTAAAGCATTAATAAATGATGATTTTCCAGCATTTGGTCTACCTACTACTGCAAATCTAGGTAGCTCATTTACCTCTTCAGGTTCATCAGAAAAGTTTTTAACTAGGGCATCTAACAAATCTCCAGTACCAGATCCGTTGATACTAGCAATTGTATAGTAATCGCCTAATCCTAATTCATAAAATTCAACAGCATTATTAGATCTTGCTGAATTATCTACTTTGTTTACAACAAGAAATACAGGTTTATTAACTTTTCTAAGCAATTTCGCTACATCTTCATCCATAGCAGTTACTCCAGATTCAACATCAACCATAAATATAATCGCATCAGACTCATCTATTGCTAATTCTACTTGTTTGTCGATTTCACTTTCAAACACATCATCACTACCAACGACATATCCTCCAGTATCAATCAGAGAAAACTCCTTACCATTCCAATCACTTTTTCCGTAGTGTCTATCTCTAGTGACCCCACTAGCAGCATCTACTATTGCTTCACGCCTTTGTACAAGTCTGTTAAAAAAAGTTGATTTACCAACATTTGGCCTCCCTACTATTGCTACTATATTACTCATATCTTTTAAATGAATGCAAATATAATGCTAAAAACTAGAAATTAATGCAAAAAAAAAGTTGATTAAAAATCTAATCAACTTTTTTTATATAATATATTACTATTGATTATTTCAATTTTGTAGACATTTCAGTTTTTAATTCTGCTGTTTCAGCAGTAATTCCCCATTTTTCAAATGATGCATAAAATGCAACTTGATCATTTCGGTGTGTTCTCCATCCAAACATTTTATTATATTCATCAACGTAATCAACATTAGGGTTAGTGAAATCGCCCATGCCTTCAGCATGACTATTATACTGTTCAACTTCTAATAACTGGTTAGATTCCCCTCCAGTGACTAACATAAACAGACCAGTAACTCCAGAATAACCAAGTTCTTTTTGTAACTTATTGTTATTACTCCAAAACCTGAAAAAATCTGACATTTTACCTCTTGCAACAGTGTAAGTGGTCATTTTAACAAATCTAGCTGGAGGTAAGTCATTGTCCCAGTTTTGACCCATACCTTTCATTCTCCACCATCTTACATTACCTTCCATGTTATCTACATACGGCATAACATTTTTGTTCCAATATGCTAACTCAGCAGCATTATCTTCATCAAATGAAGCTGCGTCTCTATTACCCATCACTCTCATATACTTTCCTTGATCAGAACCAGTAATTAACTGATACGTAGACATAGATGTTTCATCTGTATTATTAAATTTTTGAGTTTTCTTAGCTACTTCAGTCTCAAACTGAGTAGACATACCTGTTTTAGCTTCCCATTTATTCGTTTGCCAATATTCTCTATCTGAGTTAGTTTGAGAGAATGCAAAAAAAGGAATTAATAATAATACTAGTAAATTTTTCATTTTTATAATTTTTATAGTTAATAATAGAACTAATCTATACTTAAAAACAAAAATGAGTTTTAACTAATAGGGATTATGATTTTAAAAAATAGAAAAATGTTTTAATTATTGTAACCAAACCTTCTTAGTTGGTTTTGATTACTTCTCCAATTTTTATTGACTTTAACATAAAGTTCAATATGAACTTGTTTACCAAAGAATGCTTCTAAATCTCTTCTAGCCTGTGTACCTACTCTTTTTAAAGCAACACCTTTATGGCCGATAACAATACCTTTTTGACTTTCTCTTTCTACCATAATAATAGACCTAATTCTAATAATTTTTTCTTCTTCAAAAAACTCCTCCGTTAGGATTTCCACAGAGTATGGAATTTCTTTTTTGTAGTACTTAAGGATTTTTTCTCTGACTATTTCATTTACAAAAAATCGCTCCGGTTTGTCGGTAAGTTGATCTTTTGGGTAAAAAGGGGGAGATAAGGGAAGCAGCTCTACTATTCTATTAAAAACTTCTTTTATATGAAAATTCTTTAAGGCAGAAACAGGGTATATCTCTGCATTTGGAACTTTTTCTTTCCACATTTGTGAATACTCTTCTAATTCTTCTTGGTTAGATATATCAATTTTATTAATTAATAATAAAACAGGTATTTTAGAATTGATAATTTTTTCAAAAAACTTTTCATCTTTAAGGTCTTTCTCTCCAATTTCAACCATATAAACTAAGACATCTGCATCATCTAACGCAGCTTTAACAAAATCCATCATAGAAGATTGAAGTTCGTAAGCTGGCTTTATAATACCAGGTGTATCCGAAATAACCATTTGAAAGTCATCACCGTTTACTATCCCTAGTATTCTGTGTCTTGTAGTTTGAGCCTTTGAAGTTATAATAGAAAGTTTTTCTCCAACAAATGAGTTCATCAGTGTAGATTTTCCAACATTTGGATTTCCAATAATATTTACAAAACCTGCCTTATGCATCTATAATTTTTTTTCAAAGATACTTTTTATAAATTGTATCTGATAAAATATAGATTGGTTTATAATTAAAGAATTCAACAACAAAAGGCCTTAAAGTTAATTTTTCAAACCTTTTAGTGAAGGTTTTGATAAAGACGGCTTAGATGAAGAAGGTTTTGATAAACCACTTCCCCAAGAACTTTTACCACTTCCCCAACCTGGACCAGGAGGAGCTGAACTGGCTTGAGCTTCCTTTGGATTAAGTATCATAAACGTACCAACTGCTGTAAGTGCTGCATACTTCCCCATTTTCTTAATCGCATCCTTTCTAGTTATACCAGAGGGAGTGTTTTCTATAGAGTTTTTGTTTTCTTTTTTCATAGTTAGTCTTATTTTATGAT
>Ga0209709_10001172_pt1 | contig 24420 bp, 20 predicted proteins | sample ArcticOcean_MG_C_2_FD_187435 | JGI IMG/M metagenome (GOLD analysis project Ga0209709, IMG submission 187435) | Marine microbial communities from western Arctic Ocean - ArcticOcean_MG_CB4_136 (SPAdes) (version 2) | ecosystem: Environmental > Aquatic > Marine > Oceanic | place: Arctic Ocean...
CACCAATGGTCATACTCATGGCCTCAATGGCGCCATCAAATAACATCAGTACCAATTGATGCGGTGAGGCATACGTGGTTTGAGTATCGTTCTTTATTTGTCCGTATTGGGCCAAGGCCGCGATAGCGTTCATCTTAGTGTTCCTTTGATATATAGGCTTACAATATATATATCGTCAGGAATCACATTTTCCTTAGCACTTTAGGTGTTATTTTTAAAAGATTTAACCGAACTCACTTGGTGCTCATTGGGAGGGATCTGCGCCCAGCTTTCTCTAATGGTTTTCAATAACAACCGAACATTTTCAATAGCTTCCCGATCAGAGGCCCGGTTGGCTTGAAATAGTTGGTCCACAATGTACTCGTATAGGTCTCGCAGATTATTTGGCAGCTCACCCTGTCTAAAATCTAAACAATCTTTTAGACCATTAACGACCGCTATGGCCTTACTAATCATCTTACCTTTGAGTTCATAGTCGGAGCGAACTATCGCCTGTTGGGCCACACCCATAAATTCGATTGCACCATCAAATAACATGAGCGTTTTTCCATGCACAGATGCAAACTCTGCCTGCGCATCATGCTTTGCACGGCCATACTGCTCTAGGGGTGATCGTTTAAACATTATTTAATATCATCATTTAATAAGGAGGCCAAAACATTAGTGTTTAAGTTTAATACAAGGACCGTAACATTAACTAATTAATCATTATTTGAAGTAAATGGTAAATTATCCAGGGATGATTTAAGGTACTCTTGCGTCGACTTCATTTCGTCCATGATTTTACTCATGGTGCTAAATCGCTTGGTGTACCTAGCCTCCACAGACTCCATTTTAGAATCTAGTGCTGTTTGATCTGTCTTAAGAACTGCTGCAGTTTTGGCATAACTAGCTGCTCGCACGTCAACAAGGCCTTTATAACCGAGGTAACCAGCAATGAGGTTTTCCAGATCACCTGCAATGCCCCTACTTGCAGTACCAACGGTGGTTTGATCATCCGTATTAGCACTGAACATTTTGGTAACATCAGAATAATAATCAGTCAACGCCGTACCTAATGTCGTCTGATTAACTTTGAAGGTACCGTTTCTTTGCAGTGATATACCAATGTCTAGCATTTTTTGCTTAGTAGTACCCGGCGTTGAACTGGCAGATGTTAAGAAATCACGCATCTTACTTCTAATTGCCTTTACAGAAGCGTCAGTTTTGAGGCTGCCCTCATCTGCAGTTGCAGAACCACTTGCGGTAAGCCCTTTAATTACCCCTTCAAACGTATTGTAGGCATTTACCAAGCCTGTAATGGCTGCTTTGGCTACAGTTGTATCGCGCCCTACTGAGAGCACCACAGCACTGCTCGTGGTTTCCATGAGGTTAAGTTTCAGCCCAGGCACCACGGCATCTATCTGGTTGGTCGCACTAGAAACGGATAGACCGTTGACGCTTATTGTGGCGTTTTGTGCAGATTGTATTTTATTACCGTCGGAACCAGTGGTAGTATCGGCTGTTGAAATTGTAAGAGCAGTAGATCCATCAGTTGTTCCACCAATTGTTCCTTTGGTCATCTGGGTATCGCTTGCAACGTCACTGGTTATAGTGAAAGCCACGCCACTGCCAGAAACTGCAGCAACTGTAATATCAGATGCAGCATTTATCTTTGCCGCAAGCAGAACAATAGTATTTGATGCGCTCGAAGAATAGGCCTGTGTGTAAGTAGTGCCTCCATACGTAAATGATGCACTACCTCCACTAGCGACAGCAGCACCCAGTGTATAGGTGTCTACTTCCAGTGTGTTGGTGGTTTGTAAACCAAACACGGAGTCAGTAATCGTCAACGCATTGCTGCTTCCTTGTGGGCCTTCAACAACAACGCGATAAGCGCCATTACTAGTCTCTACAAGTCGCGCAGACACATCAGCAGTGAGGGCATTGATACCTGTAACTAGATCAGTCAAAGATGTAGACCCGGCCGCAAGAGTAATAGTTTCAGCTGCACCTGAACCCACCTTTATAACCACCGTTGCTGCTGACGATCCGTTCTGATCGACGGTCACTGCGCCCACACCAACGGCCGTGTCTGCTGTTGAAATGGTAAGATCAACAGAGCCATTAGTGGTGCCACCAATGGTGCCTTTGGTCATCTGAGTATCACTTCCAGCATCTTTAGTAATAGTAAAAACTGTGCTACTCGTGGCAGCTGCAGTCACCGTAGACCCAGCAGAGCCAGCGTTTATGATAGCTACAAGCCCGTTCATTGTTGTTGCCGCGTCCGTATCAAAGGCCTTAGTGTAGGTAGTGCCTCCATACGTGAATGATGCACTGCCGCCACTAGCGACGGCAGCACTGAGTGTATAGGTGTCCACTTCAAGTGTCTCTGAAACAGCGGCAGTCTGATAAACATCGTTCTGAGCCAACTGGCTGACAGTTACCTTATAGGTACCAGGCAGGGCCGTACTGGCGTCAAAATTAGTAGTGAGGCTTGTGGGTGCAGAATTAGTTACAGTAGAAAAGTTAAAGTCCGTTTTATCATCCACACGTTTCATTGCTGTTTGCAGCGTGGCTAGAGAGGACTTGAGTTGAGACATGCCAGAAACACTGGCATCAACGTCCTTGGTGCGACGATCAATTGCCGCCTGCTTAGTCGCTTTCTCTGCGTTAACTAGGGCCGTGACGATTGCCTTCGTATCAAAGCCTCCGCCAGCACCTATCGCTTTTAGATAATCAGTTGAACCAACGTCTGCCATAATTTCCCTCTCACTTGCCTCTATACCATAGAGGAACAAGCGGCAAGTTGTTGCCGTTTTAATAAAAATTCTATTACTGCAATAGTTAAAGCAACAACCGTGCCACTTTTATCGGTTTACCTTGCCCAACAAATTCGAAAGCAAAAAAAACAGCGCCTTGTTAGGGAACGCTGTTTTTATACTTTTCCAAATCTAGTCTGGTTAAGTTTTTTTATTAAATATTAGCCCCATCATTTGGTCAATATTTTGCATTGCTTTTAGTGCTTCTACACTTGGCATTTGCCGTATAAGTTCACCGGTACTTTTATTGGTAACTCTTATAACATCCTTACCTGTGGCCCCGTCTGTGCTAAATACAACAGCTTGGTTGCGTGAAACCATGGCTTCATTTAACTCTACTATTTTAGCTTCTAGCTCTTTTGATGAAATAATCGGTTCTCGATTAATATCCACCTTTGGAGCCGCCGGCACTGGCTTAGGTTGATGCTTTACTATTGCCTCTGCCTTAGCAATGGGTTGACGCTCGCCTACCTTTGTATTAACTGCTTGAGGAGCTATTTGGGGACTTACTGCAAGTGTTTCAATCGCCATAACAACCTCCTGAGGTCCATCATAAACTTAACTAGGGGTATGATCAAATCCATACCCCTAGGACCTAGCTAATACTTTACTTCAAAAGGGACAAGACACCCTGGCCAGATGCATTAGCTTGCGCCAACATCGCTGTACCAGCTTGCTGTAATACTTGTGCCTTAGCAAGGTTAGCCGATTCAACCGCATAGTCTGCATCTACAATACGAGAGTTAGCTGCACCCTGATTCTCAACACGGTTCATTAAGTTTGATACAGTATGGTCCAAACGGTTGGCGACTGCACCTAAACTACCTCTATATGCGTCTACCGTTGCAATAGCAGTATTTATAACAGACATTGCTGAAGTCGAACTGTCAGCGGACGACAGATTGGTGGCTCCACTTCCATCAGCGCGTTCTTTCAGGCCATTAGAGGACCAGTCTTTACCATCGACTGTACTGGTAAGGGTGATTACCTTGGCTGCAGACCTAGTGGCAGTCAAGTTATCTGTGCCGTTTGTGATTTTATCTGCTAACAAGGTCATGGTGACCGTTTCGCTAGTATCAAAGGCCTGCGAGTAGGTCGTACCATTGACTTCCATTTCTAGGGTTTCGTTCGCAGCAACTGCAGCAGCCATGGTAAATGTGGCTGTCTTATTTAAAGCCGCACCATTTTCAATAGTGACCGACATTACACTCGTTTCGTTAATTGGCGCCGCGTAAGTAAATTCAGCCAATCCACTAGAGTCAAATGCTGCACCTTTGACTGTACTGGTAAGGGTCATAACCTTGGTGGCAAATGTGGCAGTCAGGTCGTCTGTACCTGCGTTAATCTTATCAGCCAATAAGTTACCAGTCATAATTTCATTTTCAGTAAAGTCCTGTCTGAAGGTCGTACCATTGACTTCCATTTCTAGGTATTGACCAGCAACTGATACGGCGGTCATGGTAAATGTCTGCGCTTGCAGAGCAGTTGCAGTATTAATTTGCGTGGTGGCGGTCAGCGAAGTTTCAGTAGGCGTACCTTTGCCATCAATTCCTAGATCCGCACCGCCCATAGCCTGGAGGTTGATAGAAATAGTATCAGTACCGGTGTCACCCACAACAAAAGTGGCTGAAGAGTTACTATTCAACAAAGACTTGCCGTTGAAATCGGTAGTGTTTGAAATTCGTGTAACTTCGCCAAGTAGGGCTTGAAACTCTAAGTCCATTGAACTACGGTCTGCAGTTGAATAAGTGCCACTGCTGGATTGAGTTGCAAGTTCCTTCATCCGATTCAAAATAGCACTGGTTTGCTCTAGAGCGCCTTCTGCAGTCTGCAGCATTGAAACACCATCGTTAGCGTTTCGAATACCTTGATTCAGGCCTGCAATTTTAGACTCTAATTTATGACTAATAGCCAAGCCAGCTGCATCGTCCATTGCTGAATTAATACGCTTGCCAGAAGCTAAACGCTCCATGGACTGTTCCATGTCGGCGCGTGAGGATGCTAAATGACGCTGTGCCGTCAAAGAAGAAATGTTTGTTCCGATTACCATGCTCATGATAAGTACTCCTAAAGTAAATAAACCGACCCTATTTCTATACGATTTCCGAGCTGGAAATCGCTCGATTAAGGCCGGGTTGGAATAGCCTTTGGATTAACTATCGGCGGGCTCATGAGGAACTTTAGGTTTTTTATGAATTATTTTTAGATTACTTCACAGAGTTTACAAGGATTGGGAGGGAAGATTGCTTTACTAGGTCACAATGACAAGAGTGAATCGTTCACAAGCATGGGGAGGGAGTTTCGCTTCACTCTGTGGCAAGGACAAGAGTGAAGCATTTACTAAGATGGAGTTACGGGCTTCTATAACCTTAGGACTTAGAAAGGCCAGATCTTGTAGAACAACTTGGTGCCCCAGCCAGCTTTGGTGGCGTCCACATAGTCACCGTCGCCACTGTAGCTAATTTCCGCGTTGGCAATGCGCTTAGATAATACAGTGTTGTCTGGCTGCACATCCTCTGAACGGATCATGCCGGAAATCTGAATATATTCGTTGCCGTCATTAAGGGTAATCATCTTTTCACCACGAATGATCAAGTTGCCGTTGGTGAGCGCCCGCACAACGGTGGCCGAAATATCACCACCCAGGGTATTAGATTGTGAGGTGCTGCCTTTACCGGTGTTATCGATAGTACTAGCAGCCATGGCAGTGGAAAGGGTTGCATCTCCTTTTATGATAGTGGGTATCACATTATTGTTGGCTGTACGTGAGGTTACATTACTAGCACTTTTTTCAGACATGGTTTTTTCGCGCAGTATAATGGTAATGATGTCACCTACGCGATAGGCCTTCCGATCGCCGAATAAACCATCGTTAATACCGCCAGAGTAAACAGAGCCATCAGCTACAGTTTTTTCAATGGGCACCGGCGGTAACACCGGTGAGAAATCACTAGTTTTAACCGGCATGGGCTTACTGGCGCATGCACTGACCAATAGACAAGTGAGGATCAAGGCACCCACCTTGGGTGTCTGTTTGTTTGTGAGCTTTAACTTAGCCATGTGTTTCACCTATATGTAATGACGCGGTTTAATTACGCGTGGTTAAAGGTTGTTGTTAATAAAGCGCAACATGCCGTCTGCCGCCGCAATGGCTTTAGAGTTCACCTCATAAGCACGCTGGGTTTCAATCATGTTCACCATAGATTCCACAACGTTAACATTTGACGCTTCCAGTGAGCCCTGAATGAGTGAGCCAGCACCTTCTAGCGAAGGAGTGAGCACTTGCGCCTCACCACTAGCAGCAGTTGCTACATAATTGTTACCGCCCATGGCCTGAAGGCCAGCTGGGTTGATGAAGTTAGCGATCTGGATATTACCCACCACCGTAGAAACATCCTGATCAAATGTTTGTACACTTACAGTGCCGTCTTTACCGATGGTGATTGAGCGAGCATTAGCAGGTATGGTGACTGCTGGCTGCAGCAGGTTGCCACTAGCGGTAACTAACTGGCCTAGATTATCCAGCTTTAAGGAACCATCTCTGGTATAGCCAATCACGCCATCCGAGCGCATTAATTGTAAAAATCCACTGCCATCAATGGCAAGATCAAGGGCATTGTCTGTCTGAATCATGTTGCCTTGACTGTGAATTTTTTCCGTCGCCACAACACGAGTACCTGTACCTAGTACCAAGCCCGTAGGCGAATTGGAATTTTGGTCAATCTGCGCACCAGGTTGGCGTATTGTTTGATAGAGTAAGTCTTCAAACACCGCACGGTCACGTTTAAAACCTGTGGTGTTTACGTTGGCCAAGTTGTTGGCAACAACAGTCATACGACGCTGTTGCGCATCTAGGCCTGTTTTAGCAACCCATAATGAGGAATCCATAGGAGTCTCCTATTTATTAATTAAGTTAAGCGCATGGTAGAAGCACTAGCGGCATCTACTTCACGGGCATTTTTGATCATATTTACAGCCATTTCATATTGGCGCGACAGGGTAATCATCCTCACCATTGAATCCACTACATTAACGTTACTACCTTCTAGCGCTTTAGCCGTGACCTTTATCTCGGCACTGACTGGCAATTCGCCTTCCGCCAATTGATACGTACCATCTTCACGAATCAACATGTCTTGGTCTGTTGTATCCACTAACTTAAGACGCCCGACCTCCACTTCTTGGGTGGCACCTGCGGGTATCATAGTAATCGTGCCATCACTGGCGATTGATATATTGGAACCTTGAGGGATAGTAATTGGGCCATCGTCTCCTAACACCAATTTCCCTGTGCCATTAACTAACGTGCCGCCAGCGGAAACAGACAGATCACCGCGGCGAGTATAAAAATCCTGCCCCTCAGGCCCCTGTACAACAAGGGCGCCGTCACCTTGAATATAGATATCCAAAGGTCGGCCAGTAATCATTAAAGCACCGGGGTTCATATCTACCACGTTAGTGGCCTTGGAGATTGGCATAGCCCGGGAATTATGAACGCCAGGTATGTGTACATCCATGGATTTAGTTTGTTCGCTGTAGGACTTCTTAAAACCAGGTGTTACCACGTTAGCTATTTCGTGGGCATTGTTGGTTTGTTTAGTTTGTACGTTCTTCATGCTGTTAAGCATGGTGAATATCATCTTATCCATATTGGCCTCTTAAATTATTGCCTTATGCCAACACATAAGCACAGAGCGTGCCAAAAGTATTAATACATTGTTTTATAACTATTTTTTACATAAAAAAAGTCTACATGGCAAACCCTTGCCGCAGCTTTTTTACCAAATGATTGCATGCACAGGAGGCTTAGCCTTATCATTAATACATATTCAACCAAATCCACGCGGATCAGTTAGGCCATGGCCACTTCCAACCACCAAACCCCTATGAGCAAGCAACATTTAGACAAGGTATTAGACACACAACGTAAGGCCTTCTATAACCACGGCATACCTAGCTTAGGGCAAAGGTTAGAAACCCTAAACAAGCTCTTGGGTATTCTAAGAACTAACCAAAGCGCCATTGCCGAGGCCATTTCTAATGACTTTGGTAACCGCGCTCACCAAGAAACACGGTTAGCAGAGCTATTTTTGTGTATAGATGGCATCAAGTACACTCGTAAACGTTTAAAGAAGTGGATGCGCCCACAAAAACGTTCGGTGTCCATGTGGCTTTTAGGCGCCCGCAACACAGTGGTCCCGCAACCCTTAGGTGTGGTAGGTATTGTAGTGCCATGGAACTACCCGTTATTTTTATGTATCAGCCCGCTCATTGGCGCCCTTGCTGCAGGTAACCGTTGCATGATTAAAATGGCCGCTAATTCAAGCCACCTAAGCCAGCTATTACAAGGCTTGTTTGCTGAACAATTTTCAGCAGACATACTGACAATTGTGTCTGGTGCTGTAGGCTCAGAATTTTCTGCCCTAGCCTTTGACCATCTCATATTCACCGGTTCTGGCGCTAGCGGCCGCCAGGTGATGCGCGCCGCCGCAGACAACCTAACCCCAGTGACCTTAGAATTGGGTGGCAAGTCCCCTACTATTATTGCGCCTGATTATTCAATGACTAAAGCTGCAGAACGGCTACTTTTTTCAAAGTGCATAAACGCAGGCCAAACCTGTGTGGCACCGGACTACCTGTTTGTCCCAGAAGGCAAGGTAGACTTGTTTATTACTGCAGCCAAAGCCATTGTAGGTAGCCGCTACCCAGACATCGAGCACGCAGATTACACCTCCATTATCAATGACCAAGCCTACAGGCGTCTTAAAAGCACCCTTGCAGATGCGACTGATCAAGGTGCAACAGCCACTGCACTAGTGCCTAACAGTGTTGCCAATAATGTGACTCGAAAGTTCCCTCCCACCTTGTTAACAGGTGTTACGGGTGCTATGAGAGTGATGCAGGAAGAAATATTTGGCCCAATATTACCCATTATGACCTACCAACATATAGACGAAGTGTTGGACTATATTAATGGCCAAGATAGGCCACTGGCCCTGTATCTATTCAGTGATGACAAGGCCATGCAAGCAAAGGTCATTAACAAAACAAGATCTGGAGGGGTGTGCCTTAATGAGACCACACTTCATGTAGGTCAGCAGGACATGCCGTTTGGTGGCGTAGGCGAAAGTGGCATGGGGCAATACCATGGCGCAGAAGGTTTTATGGCTATGAGCAAACTTAGGCCAATTTTTAAGCAAGCTCGCTTCCCTTCTTTGTCTATGATGTATCCACCCTACGGTAAAAGGTTCGATAGCATCATAAAAATCATGCTTAGGTCCTGAGCCTTAACTGTAGGGAAATTTTGATACAAAATGCCGATAACGAACCATAACCTCTGGCGAGCCAAAGCCAACGATACCTTTGTAAGCTCACCACTCAAAGGTAATCTACACAGTGATGTTGTCATTATAGGTGGCGGCTATAGCGGCCTTTCTGCTGCACTGCACACAGCCCAGCAAGGCATGTCGGTGCATGTATTAGAGGCCTGCACCGTAGGGCATGGAGGGTCTGGTAGAAATGTAGGCTTGGTTAATGCAGGTTTATGGACACCACCTGATGAAGTAGAAACCATACTAGGGCAAGTAGCAGGAATTAAACTTAACCATGCTTTAGCTGCTGCACCAGACCTAGTGTTTTCTCTCATCCAGCAACACCAGATTGAATGCCACCCACTGCGCCATGGCACCTTACACTGTGCCACTAATAGCGCTGGGTTGCGCCAACTAAAGCAACGCCTTGCGCAACAAGTGAAACGCAATGCACCTGTGACATTATTAGGGGCTAGCAACACCGAGCAGCGCACCGGTTCAAACCAATTTTTAGGCGCCTTGTTAGATCCCAGAGCGGGCACATTGCAGCCTCTAAATTACGCCTTAGGCCTAGCCCACGCCGCCACCAATGCTGGTGCTGTTATACATACACAGTCGCCAGCCCTTACATACCACCATAATGGCCAGCATTGGTTAGTTACCACAGCTGATGGCAGCGTAACTGCCAATAAATTGATTCACGCCACCAACGCCTATGACACACTATCAACACCCAACACAGCCTTCACCAGTGTTCATTATGCCCAATTTGCCACCCGTCCACTCACGGCTCAACAAAGAAAAATAATCTTGCCCAATGGCGAAGGGTGCTGGGATACAAATCAGGTGATGTCATCTTTTAGGGTAGATGAAAGTGGGCGTTTGATCATCGGTGGCGTAGGTTCCCTAGATGGTAAAGCCAAGCACACACACATTAATTGGGCCCATCGCCAACTCAAGGCCCTGTTCCCACATATTACTGAGTATGAGTTTGAATACATGTGGAGTGGCCGTATTGCTATGACCACAGATCATTTGCCAAAAATAACTCGGCTTGGGAACAATGGTATTCGTTTATACGGCTATAGTGGCCGCGGTATTGGCCCCGGCACAACATTCGGCAAAGCGGCAGCGACCTGGGCTATGACTGGCAATGAAGATCACCTGCCAATAGCCATTACAGAACCCAAACCAGAAAGCTACATTGGCCTAAAGACTGCCTACTTTGACATGGGGGCAACCCTTAGCCATTGGTTAGGCCGCAGGTATTAAGCGCAACTTAGGCTGTATGGCTGAATACTCAGCCACAACCGAGGGTTGAGCTAACGGAAAAGGGGTTGAAACCACACCCTAAACTCTACTTAAATAAATATACCTTATGTAAAATCTAGCATAAACTGCCTTTATTAAAATCAATAGTGGACCTTACATGAACAGTGTCACTATCGGCCCAAAGGGCCAAGTCATTAGCCTAACTATTGCCGACAACACCACTCGTTTTCATGCCATTTGGCTAAGGGATAATGCATTAGACAAAGACAGCCGCAGCACAGGTAATGGTCAGCGCCTTATTAGCCTGCGAGATATTAATGCCAGCACCCATGTAAGTCATGCTCAACTAAACCACGACTGTGTGCAAATCACCTTCATGCCAGAAAATAAAACCATAGAGTACCCCTTAGACTGGCTGATGACCCATGCCTATGACAAGCCTGTTAATACGGTTAAGGGTTGGCACAAACCCACTCAAGTTTTGTGGGACAGTAGTTTAATGTCCAACTTACCCCAGGCCAACTTTGATTCTATTGCGGCATCTCCCAAGGCACTGCAGGCATGGCTCAGCGATATCGCCCGTTTTGGTTTTGCCAAGCTCAACGGAGGCCCTGTGCAAGCCGGTGCGTTAACTCAAGTGGTGGACTTGTTTGGCCACCTACGGGAGACCAACTATGGGCGTATCTTTGAGGTACGGGTAGAAGAAAAACCCACCAATCTTGCCTATACCGGCTTGGCCTTGCAGGCCCACACAGACAATCCTTACCGCGACCCTGTGCCTACCATCCAAGTGCTCTACTGCCTAGAAAGTTCGGCGCCGGGTGGCGACAATGTATTGGTTGATGGATTTAAGGCCGCAACCCAACTTCAACAAGAAAGCCCGCACGGGTTTGATTTACTAAGTTGTTATTGCGCGCGTTTTGAGTATGCTGGCGAAGATGACGTTTGTTTGCAATCTAAACGCCCCATGATTGAACTCGCAGCGGACGGGCAATTACAAGGCATACGTTTTAACAACCGCTCTGCTGCGCCCTTCACCGACATTCCCTTTGAGCATATGGCAGACTATTATGCGGCCTACCGCCGCTTGGGTGAAATCATTGATGACCCAGCCTCAGAAGTAGGCTTTAGACTTAATCCTGGTGATTGTTTTGTGATCGATAATACGCGTGTATTGCACGCTCGTAGGGCATTTTCGGGTGCTGGCACACGTTGGTTGCAAGGCTGTTATGCCGATATGGACGGCTTGCTTTCTCGTTTAGCTGTGCTTAACAATACCCAAGATAATGCCTTAGCCGTTGAGGAGAAATACTATGAAGAGTCGCTTTAAGAATTTGACGTCAGATAATATTGTCGCTCACTTAAGTGACATCTTTGGACATAGAGGGGCCCAAGAATACTTGGGTGAACCTGTGACCATAGGGCAGCATATGCTGCAAGGCGCTTCCGCCGCAAACCACCAAGGACATTCAAAGGAAGTGATTGCCGCTGCCCTTTTGCACGACATTGGTCATTTCACCAGTGACTTTGGTACATTTTCGATGGCAGACACCCAAGACCGAAAACATGAGGTTTTTGGTGCCAAAGTGCTGGCTCCATTCTTCCCAGAAAAGGTCACCCAATGTGTACGTCATCACGTGTCGGCCAAACGCTACCTTTGTGCTACCCGCGAGGAGTATTTCTCACAACTTAGTGACGCCTCGGTGCACTCATTAAAACTTCAGGGTGGGCCCATGAGCGCAGAAGAAGTCACAGAGTTCGAAACCAACACCCATCTAAAAGAGATTATTCAAGTGCGTTTACTGGACGACGCGGGCAAAGTCCCCGACATGCAAACCCATAACTTCGCATACTTCGAGAACATACTACAGGAGCTGGTTGATCAGCATTGCACTAGCCCACACTAATTATTAATAACCAACTTGCGGATTTCATCCAAACTTGCAGGATCATCGATGGTAGAGGGCACCACGTAGTCATCACCATTGGCGATGTTCCGAATAACCTTACGGAGGATTTTACCTGATCTGGTTTTTGGCAACCGTGACAGAATGTGTGCGCTTTTTAACACCGCAATAGGGCCAATGGTTTTACGCAACATTGCCGAAATGTCTTTACCCAACTGGGTTTCATTAATTTCTGCACCGGCTTTAAGCAACACCAGAGCCATGGGCAACTGGCCTTTTAGCTCATCCTGCACCCCCACCACAGCACACTCGGCCACCATGTCATGGGCACCTACCACCTCTTCCATTTCACCGGTGGATAACCTGTGGCCGGCAATATTGATAACGTCATCAGTACGTCCCATAATAAACACATAGTCATCGTCATCACGGTAACCTCCATCACCAGAGCTATAATAGCCTGGAAACTCTTTTAAATAGGACTCATGCAGACGACTATCATCTCCCCAAATACCCATTAAACAGCCCGGTGGCAACGGTAGTTTAAGCACTATGTTGCCTTTTTTATTAGCACCTAAAGCCTCGCCTACATCGGATAAAATACGTAAATCGTAACCAGCAATCGCTACAGTAGATGAACCCGCTTTGGCGGGTAAGTTATCCAACCCCAACGGATTAGCACAGATAGACCAACCAGTTTCTGTTTGCCACCAATGATCAACCACTGGCCTGCCTATGGTCTCTATAGCCCAATCGTAGGTGGGTGGGTCTAACCGCTCCCCTGCCATAAATACAGTTTCTAAACTGCTAATGTCATATTTTTTCAACAGTTCGCCAGTGGGGTCTTCTTTTTTAATGGCCCGAAACGCTGTAGGTGCCGAGAAAATAGCTTTAACCTTGTACTCTTCTACCACCCGCCAGAAGGCCCCAGCATCTGGCGTCATAACCGGTTTACCTTCGTATAAAATAGTTGTGCAGCCAGCAAGGAGAGGTGCGTAAACAATATAGGAATGACCTACCACCCAACCCACATCGGACGCAGCCCAAAAGACATCACCGGCATCCATATCGTAGATGGCCTTCATACTGTAATTGAGGGCCACAGCATGGCCACCATTGTCCCGCACAATGCCTTTAGGTTTACCCGTGGTACCTGATGTGTAAAGAATATACAGGGGGTCTGTGGCTTTTACCGACACCGCCTCCACTGCTTGGGCTTGGCCCATCAACTGCAGCCAGTCATGATCACGACCAGCCTGCAATTGCGCGTGTAACTGTGGTCTCTGCAATACCACCACACTTTGTACTTGATGTTGCGCTAAGTCCAAGGCCTCGTCTAACAAAGGCTTGTAGTCAACCACTTTAGTTACTTCAATACCACAAGAAGCACTAATAATAGCCGTAGGTTGTGCGTCATCAATACGCACCGCAAGTTCAGCCGCAGCAAAACCGCCAAATACCACAGAGTGAACTGCGCCTAGGCGGGCACAGGCTAACATGGCAATGGCTGCTTCCATCACCATAGGCATATAGATCACTACTCGATCACCTTTAGCCACACCTTGATTTCTTAGAGCACCAGCAAACAGGGCCACTTGTTGTAACAGTTGAGTATAGGTGAGGCTAGACTTGCTGCCAGTAACGGGGGAATCATAATAAATAGCCACCTGATCACCACGACCATTAGCCACATGGTGATCGAGGGCCATATAACAGGTATTCATTTCACCGTCACTAAACCAGCGCCCTGTAGGCGATTCGCTAGTATCTACCCCCTGAGTTGGCGTTTTAAACCAAGACAAGCGCTCAGCCTGCTGTTGCCAAAACAATACAGGCTGCGTGAGGGCCTGTTTATACGAAGCAGCGTAGCTCATGGACTCATACTCGATCAGTGCAAAAATTAAACGTTAATAATAACCGACTTAACGCAAGATGAAACTACGACATTGGAGTAAGGTCATCGGCAATGCCCTGGCAGGCCTGCAGAGTGCCTCACTACCAGCTAATAAGAACAGTGGGTAGCAATAAAGTCCTCCGCACAGGCAAAAATTAACACTTTACGCTCTTTATTCATATTTTCTAAGGTGCTACGCATAAAAGACAAACGCGGATTGCTTTTCAGTACCCCCATATGCCGGCTAACAAACCGCCAATAGAGACCATCCACCGTGTTGCACCAATCACCTTTCTTATAATCACTCATTTTCAGAATGTAGTTAGAGCCACAAATATAAGGCTTGGTGGCAAAAATACCACCGTCTGCAAAGGTGCCCATACCAAACACATTAGGCGTCATGACCCACTCTGAAGAATCTATATACATTTCCATAAACCAACGGTAGACGTTTGCTGGATGCACTTCACACAAAGTCATTAGGTTAGAAATGACCATCAGCCGGTTAATGTGGTGGGTATAACCAAAGCGATCAGAGAAATTTATCGCATCATCCAAAGGTGGTATGCCGGTCTGACCTGAATACCAGCTGCTATTTAGCGACCCAGAAAAGTTAAAGAAGTTACTCTGGAGTTGGGTTTCACCATGATGTTGATATACTCCTCTTATAAACTCACGCCAGCCAATAATCTGTCGTAAAAACCCTTCAACAGAATTTAACGACACATGATTTTCCTCGGTATAGGCTAAAACCTTGCCAATAATGTCATTGGGTGTGATTAAACCCATATTTAAAGAAGGGCTAATGGCACTGTGAAACATGAAGGTATTATTGTGCAAAATTGCATCTTCATAGATACCAAATTGTTCAAATTTAACCTTTAAAAAGTAATCAATGTTCTCCAGCGCGTCTTGCCGAGTAAGGGGCATCCATACATCATTCATTTGGCCTGGGTGATGAGGGAACTTAACCTCTATTGTAAGTTTTAATTGTTCGATATATTTTGACTTCTGAGGCTTATATAGCTCAGGCAAAGGAAGGCCTTTAGGAATCTTCTTGCGGTTATCTTCATCAAAGGACCACTGGCCACCCAAAGGCTTTTGATCCTCATCCATCAGCACGTTTAGCTTTTTACGCACCTCTTTATAGAAGTTGCCCATGCGTAACGCCTTAAATTTCTTATTCAAGGCAACAAACTCTTCTCGCTCCAACAAAAACATGGGCGAAGGCAAAACGGTTAGCGATAGGTTTTGCTCTGCAGCAAAGGTTTGCATTCTTGCTTCAAACTCTTTGTCTTCTATTTCAAAGACGGTCAGGGATGTGATTTCGAGTTCTAAAATACAGGCTGCTAGTTTTTCCTCATAGGGTTGGTCAAACTTAGGGTGGTCAATTGCAACATACTCGACAGTAAAGCCATGCGCTTGAAACTCATCTCGTTTTTCACGCATTGCAGCTAAAAACATCAGTATTTTTAACTTATGATGCTTCTCATAAGTGCATAGCCCTAAATCTTCTGCCATGAAAATACAATCAGTCTCAGCGGCCTTAATGTTTTCTAGAGGAAATAGCTGATTGCCTAGCACGATCAGCAAACTGTTATTTGTCATGTGTGCAATAAGCCCTTTTAAAATCCTTCAAGCACGGTCTTGCCCCGGGATGAACCCGTTTCAATGTGGGCATGCACTGCACGCAAGGTAGCCGCGTCAATCTTACCAGCCACATTGGTGACCGTTGAACGGATTTTTCCAGCGTCAACTAAGGCAGAGATCTGGTTCAACACCTTGCCTTGTTCCGCCATGTCTGGTGTGCCGAATAGCGAACGTGTAAACATTAGCTCCCAGTGAAGTGATACCGCTTTGCGCTTAAATGGCGAAGCACTAAAATTTTCTGGATCATCTATCACACCAAATCGACCTTGCGGTGCAATCAACTCAACAATATCAGCCAAATGTGAACCAGTGTTTGTGGTCGAGAACACAAACCCTGGGGCACCAAGACCTAATTTCTCAACCTCGGAGGCTAGTGACTGGTGATGATCTATCACGTAATGGGCGCCACACTTGATCACCCAATCACGAGTTTCAGGACGCGAGGCCGTTGCTATCACAGTCATGTTGGTCATTGCCCGAAGTAGCTGGATGGCAATTGATCCAACACCACCCGCACCACCAATGACCAGAATAGTGTTTGCGCCTTGTGCAGTTGGGCGATTAACATCGAGTCGGTCAAATAACATTTCCCAGGCTGTAACTGCTGTGAGCGGCAGAGCAGCTGCCTCGGCATTACTTATACTAGTGGGTGCGTGACCAACGATTCGCTCATCAACTAGATGATACTCACTGTTGGTACCAGGTCGGTTAATAGCACCGGCATAAAAAACTGAATCACCAGGTTTAAAACTTTTCACTTCAGACCCAACTGCCTCAACACTGCCAACAGCATCAAACCCAAGAACCACCCATCCACCCTCTTCAGGCTCCTGGCGCTGGCGTACTTTTGTGTCCACAGGATTGACTGACACGGCATTGACCTTGACTAGCAGATCGCGGCCTTCAGCAGTGGGTTTGGGTAGCGTGATGTCCTGCAAGGCATCCTCACGGTCTATTGGACCGGTAGTTTTATAGGCAATGGCTTTCAATATTGTCTCCAGTTATGCTCAATTTTTAGCATTCAATTGTTGCTGCGAACAATCACACAGAATAGGCTATATGATAATTTAATGTAAGTGCGCAGTTTTTATTTGGGCTAACAATCGATTACACGTCAGAGTCTGGAAAGGCGGATTTTCGGCGCAGCATGTAATCTTTTAACTCATCGTCAATGGCCTCATCTAGAGGTGGTAATTCATAGTTGTTGAGCATCTGTTTGTAAATAGTGTTAGCTCGTTGTGCCGCCGTTAGGCTACCCTCTTCTTGCCATTGCTCAAATGACTCATGATTAGCTGTAGTGGAATCATAAAAAGCGGTTTTATAATTCGCCATGGTATGGGCGGTACCAAGGTGATGCTGGCCTGGCGGTACCTCATGGTAGGCGCTCAAGGCAAGACCATTGTCACTCACGTCGATACCCTTAGCCATAGTGTGTATCATGCCTAAATGGTCAGCATCTAAAATAAATTTTTCATACCCCATAGTAAGCCCCCCTTCCAGCCACCCTGCCGCCTGAAACACCACATTAATTCCCGCTAACAAGGTTGGGAATAAGGTATCAGCACTTTCTTGTGCGGCCTGTGCGTCAGGAATTTTGGATGCCGTTAAAGAACCACCACCACGTAATGGTACGCCCAAGCGTTTAGCTAACTGCCCAAAAGCAATGTACCCTAACGCAGGTTCTGGCATACCAAAGGTAGGTGCACCAGACCTTAATGACATGGAACTGGTAAAGGTTCCAAATATACCAGGTGCACCAGGGCGAATGAGTTGAATTAGGGCCAGCCCTGCCATCGCTTCAGCAAGCACCTGCGACAAAGCTGCAGCTAGCGTTACTGGGCCCATCGCTCCCATCAGAATAAAGGGCGTAACAATGACTGCTTGATTAGCCTTAGCATACGTCTTTAAGGCCCCAAGCATAGTGCCATCGTAGGTGAGTGGTGAGTTAACGTTTATTACACTAAGAATGCTGCAATTGTGCTCCATAAACTCTTTGCCAAACACAATACGCGCCATGTCGATAGAATCTTCGGCGCGTTCGGGTGCAGTTACAGACCCCATAAAGCACTTATCGCTGTATTTAATGTGGTTATAGACCATGTCGAAATGGCGTTTATTAACTGGCAAATCCATGGGCTCAACGATGGTGCCACCGGAATGGTGTAACCAGGGAGACATGTGTGACAGTTTGATAAAGTTTTTAAAATCTTCGTTCTTGGCATAGCGACGACCATTATCAAGGTCGTGAACAAAAGGCGATCCATAGGATGGGAAAAAACACATATTATCACCGCCGATCTCAATGGAACGATCAGGATTACGTGCGTGCTGAGTAAATTGCTTAGGCGATGTGGCATTGATAATAGTGCGCAGCATGCCCTTTTCAAAACGGACTCGCTCCCCTTGAACGTTGCAACCTGCTTGACGCCATATTTCTAAAACTTCTTCGTCTTCTTTAAAATCGATGCCAATTTCTTGCAAAATAATATCAGCATTGTGTTCTATTTTTTGTAATGCTTCTTCATTAAGCATTTCATAAATAGGAATCTCACGCTTTAAATAAGCTGGGGCTTGTACTGGTTCATGCCGTTGCTGCTTGCCTGCACGGCCACCCGCCCTGCGACGGTTGGTACTTCCTACTGGTGTTGCCATGCTAGCCCTCACTCAATCCGATAACCAAGCAGCCTATTATCACTGCATGATCTGCTTGCATGCTAAGGCTGGCTCCCTAGGCTGTCAAACGACTAAAAGGCATGCTTAAGATAACTATAGGTTATGCTAAACTATATTCATAAGTTCTCAATAAAGCCTTAAATATGGCCCTTTAACATAACATCAATAATCGATTATATTCCTTTAAATTAGACTATTGCTCTTTATATTATACCTGTGATATTTTACTTTCATTAGCGCCGTTACCAATGCCAATTAATAGACTAATGAATAACATCTGGTTATGATATCGAGATTGAAAAAAATCCCTTCGCCCAACAGCTTGATTATGTTTGAGGCCAGTGCCCGCAACCTCAGCTTTACTCGGGCCGCCTTCGAACTCAATCTTAGCCAAGCCGCTATTAGCAAACAAATTGCTAACCTAGAGCAACGCTTAGGTTATTTGTTATTTGTACGACAACACCGATCTCTACGCCTTAGCCAAGAAGGAAGGTTGCTCTATCGAGCAGTGGCATCTGGGCTTGGGGAGATTGCCGATGTAGTAGAAGAACTTAACTCCCCGTCTGCGAGTAAATCGGTCACCGTAGCTGCTACCACAGCCTTCGCGCAGATGTGGCTATTGCCAAAATTGGGACGTTTTATGCAACAACATCCCAGCATCGACCTAAGAATCCTAACTTCACAAAATCACTTAGGTGCCGTTGATGAAGGAGCAGATATTGCTATTAAATATGGCGATAACACCTGGGGGAAAACAGAGTCTACATATTTATTGTCTGGAGAAATTTACCCTGTATGCAGCCCATCGATGGCGCAACAGCATCAACTCACAGAATTATCACAGCTTGCCCAAGTACCTCTCATCGACTTGGACGATAACCAATGGCGCTGGGTTAAGTGGCAAGACTGGCTCATAGACCAACATAGCCCGTTAAAGGGCCTCCGTACTAGTATAGAATTTAATAACATTCCAATGCTCTATAGTGCCGCCGAGGCAGGCCAAGGTATGGCTTTAGGCTGGAGTGAATTCTTGCAAGACTTACTTGCTACGAAACGTTTGGTGGCGCCTTTTCGTGAACGACTCCAAATCCCAAAACCTTGGGGCTACTACATTTTGACTGAAGCTATGGGCCATAGGTCTGAACATATCGAACAAGTTAAGCAATGGATTCTAAAAGAAGCCCAATAAGCAGGAGTTGCAACCGTGATTGATGACAAAAAACGCTACCTCAACCAAGACGCGGCTGATATTGCCCTAAAAAACCCCATCGCTGAAGCTACCGTAAGAAAAGCAAGGGAGTACAGACTGGAGCGCACCCGCCAGGTGTTGCGAGACAATGACATTGCTGCAGTACTGTTATATGACCCCTGCAACATTCGCTACGCCACAGACACCTCTAACATGCAGTTGTGGACCATGCACAATCCATCACGCTATGCGCTAATTTTTGCCGATGGCCCTGCCTTGTTATTTGACTATCATAACTGTGGCCACCTGCACGACGAAAAGCGTTTACCTAATGGCCAACTCACCGTGGATGAAATTCGCCCTGCAATTGCATGGGCTTATTTCGCTGCGGGTGAACGTGCGCCAGAACAAGCCGTGCGTTGGGGTGCAGACATCGCCTCTTTAATAAAGCAATACGGTGGGGGTAACAAACGCCTAGCAGTGGATATATGTGAACAGCTAGGCATGGCCCAGCTGCATCAACACGGCATCGAAACACTCTATGGTATGAAGTACATGGAGCATGCCCGCGGCATTAAATCTGCGGAAGAATTACAGCTTATGCAATGGACCATTACCGTGTGCCAAAAAGGCATGGAGCGCATGTGGGACTATTGTGAGCCAGGCATTAGTGAAAACGAATTGTGGGCCCACCTGCACTTTGAGAATATTCGCAATGGTGGTGAATGGATCGAAACCCGTATTCTCTCTGCTGGCGAACGCACTAACCCGTGGATGCGAGAAAGCTCCGACGCTATTATTCAAAAAGGCGACATTGTTTCTTTCGACACCGATTTAATTGGCCCCTACGGCTATTGCGCCGACATTTCCCGCGCATGGATTGCTGGGCACGAAAAACCTACGGCAACCCAGCAAGGAATCTACGACATTGCTATGGAACATATTAGCTATAATATGGGCCTACTTAAGGATGGCCTGGCCTTTCGCGATTTTGTTGATCAATCTTGGAAGCTACCAGAGCGCTTCGCTCCCAATCGGTATTCGTGTTCCTTGCATGGCGTGGGCCTGGCTGATGAATATCCCTGTATTTACCATCCACAAGACTACGAGAAAGTAGGCTACGACGGCCACTTCCATGAAAACATGGTGGTGTGTGTTGAATCTTACACTGGCGGTATTGGTGAGAAGGAAGGCGTGAAGTTAGAACAGCAGGTACGCATTACCAAAACCGGCATTGAACTGCTATCAGACTTTGCTATTGGGTCATTTAACTAGCTCAACACCGTTACGTAGACAATACCAGGGCCATTCACTCAGGGTAAATTTCAATAATGGTGTTAGCGGCATACCTAGCTGGAATACGTAACCCGCCGTCTTCAGTAATCACATAGTCAACCTGAGTCTGATCAAGGTGCGCCTGCGCTTGCTCCATGGAACATGTGCTTATACGAATGGCCACGCCACTGGGCAACTGCTGTGAATTGGCAGGTACATCAACACCGTGAAAGCGGGCTTGAGCTAGCCTAGGACTTAATACTTCAAAATCACCACGATCAGTATTAACCACTAATCGCTCAGCTTCGAGTTTTACCGCAGCGGTACCATAAATACCCTCAAACCGGCTGTTAAATTCAGCTGGGTTGTCGGCCACATAAAACACACCCGTAATGCCAGTGGCGCCATTAGCATGAACCATCCAATCTGCAACCCACACTAAGTCAGGCTTATGCTGGTGACAAAAAAAGTGCGACATAGCAGGGTTTTGTGGATTAATCAGCATCACCAAAGACACCACTGCTTCCTCTTCACTACCATCAGGTCGATGGGCAATCCGTCGAAAATCAACCAACCCCTGATTCTCAATACCCCGTTGGTCAATCAGCAAATGATCAGCTCGCGCATCTTCACTGTGTAAAGCTACCATGGCGATGCCTTGTTTACGCTCAATTGAGTCACTAATAAAGCGTCCAAAGGCAAAACCCTTGTCATTAGTTAGGTCTAGCTTACTAGAGTCATAGACACTGATCACTTCAATGAAATTTTCTTGAAACATTAACAAATGGTTATCAGTGCCCCACGGATGATGGTGTCGCGGGTTAATATAGAACCCTAGACGGGCGAAATCTTTGCAGGCCTTATCCATATCACGCACAGCCACAAGCGGATGGTCAATACCAAGATGGTTTTTAAGCATAGGGTTTACTCCTCAGAAAGTAATGTGGGCTAACCAAGTGGCTTGGCCGCAGGTCCAACAACAGTTGTTCCTGGAGCAACAGCTTTTACAACAACTGCACCACCTGCGATCTTAGCGTAGGCTCCAATTTCGATATTACCAAACACTTGAGCACCAGCACCAAGGAAGGCACCGCGACGCACCTTTGGATGCCGGTCACCAGAGCCTTTACCCGTCCCCCCTAGGGTGACGTTTTGAAACAACGTGACATCGTCCTCTACCACGGCAGTTTCGCCAATCACTATACCCACAGCGTGATCCATAAAAATACCTGAGCCTATCTGCGCTGCCGGATGAATATCAACACCATACAAAGACACCACCCTGCTTTGTATATAATTGGCTACAGCCACCTGCTTATTCAACCAGCAGGCATGGGCTAAACGATAACACTGCAGCGCTTGGTAGCCTCCGAAATAGAGTAGCGGCGTATAGTGGTCTTTAATCGCCGCATTGTTTTGCAGCTGACAGAGTAGGTCTTTGCTAGCTGCAAGCGCTATCGACTTATGTTCGAGCATTAATCCTAAAAAATACTCACTCCACTGGCCTTTATTTTCTAGACTATCAGCCATTTTCTCCGCCAGCACATGGGCTAGAGCTGCATTGTAACTAGCATGTTGTAGAATATTTCGATCATAAAACGCCCTTAATAGTGGTGTCTCATCAACTACAGATTGAGCCTCACCAAGAATGATCTGCCATAAGTTGTCTACGTCTATCTGTCGTTGAAATTGAATCATTCTTCCTCCGCCATCAAACGTGCTATTCAATTGCGTAACCGAATTGGATAGCTGAATTCTGAGCTGTTTCGATCCACACACTCTTAGTTTGAGTGTACTCCATCAAGCCTTGATAACCACTGGAACGTCCATAGCCACTTTCACCAAAACCCCCAAAGGGGGACATAACGTTAATGGCTTTGTAACTATTGACCCAAAACGTACCGGCATTAACCTTTGCAGCCATGCGATGGGCCCGACCTACATCAGCGGTCCAAACAGCTCCAGCCAACCCAAAGCGGCTATCATTGGCAGTGGCTACAGCATCGTCTTCATCTTCAAAGGCAATCACTGACATCACTGGGCCAAAAATCTCTTCCTGCGCAACCCGCATACTATTGTGTACGTTAGCAAGTACTGTTGGCTGATAAAAAAAGCCATTTTCGCCACCAGAAATATTATCAGCCATGCCACCAGCAGCAACTACCGCACCTTGAGACACTCCATCAGCAACTAAGGCAGTTACGTGCTGAAACTGCTTAGCATTATTAATTGGCCCAACCATAGTGTCTTCATTCCAAGGCAAGCCGGGTTTGAGCTTACGCGTAGCCGAGGCAACACGTTCTACCACTTCCTCATACACTGTGCCTTGAACCAACAAGCGGGAACCCGATACACAGCTTTGTCCAGCTGCAGCAAATACCGCCGCCTGCGCACCTGCCACGGCACGGTCGAGGTTAGCATCTTCAAAAATGATATTGGCAGACTTGCCTCCAAGCTCTAACACACAAGGAATAAGCCGTTGTGCGCAGGCCGAGGCAATAACACCACCGGTTTGGGGTGAGCCTATAAAAATCACTTTCTTAGTGGCTTTGTTGGCAATAGCTGCGGTTGCTGTAGTGTGGCCTAAACCATTGATCACATTAACAAGGCCCACTGGAATGCCAGCCTGTTCAATCAATTTAGCCAATGCCGTACTGCTTAGGGGCGTTAGTTCAGAAGGTTTCAGCAACACTGCATTACCTGCACAAATAGCTGGGGCAATCTGCCAGCCAGCGGTAAATAAAGGTGCATTCCATGGTGTTATTTGGGTGACAACGCCAAAAGGTTCGTGACGGGTGTAATTTAAGTGGTTAGTAGGCACCGGAATAACCTCTCCTGTGAGTTTGTCGCACCAGCCCGCATAATATTCAAACATCTCCGCTACCTTGGCCACTTCAACCCGGCAATCACGCAGGGGCTTGCCCGCCGACAAACATTCCAGCTGCGCTAGGGATTCGGCTACATCACGAATGTGTGCTCCGCACTTCCACATCAATTGGCCTCTGGCACTGGCACTCAAAGCCCACCACTGTGTTTGTGCCAGCACTGCTGCGTCTGCGGCCATAGACACCACTGCCTCTGTAGCATCGCTATATTGCAAAAAACCATTGCCTGTCGCTGGGTTGACTAGAGTAATGGTATCGCCTTTACCCAGCACTAATTCCCCACCCACCCAACTACCAAAGGAGGTATTGCCTAACAGTTCCCTAAGTAACTGTTCAACTTGTTGCTCACCATTGCCTTCAATCACAAAACTCATGTTGTTAATCTCCCAAACCACAATTTTTAACGATGTAGTTGAAATCACTCTCTCCGGATAAATTATCTGCACTAGCTGCCCATATCTGTGACACCTGTTCTGACATTGGTAGCTCTAGCCCCATGTCTGCAATCATGTTTTTCGCCAAGCCTACGTCCTTACGCATTAACTGCATAGTGAAGCCTGAAT
>Ga0209709_10001174_pt1 | contig 24379 bp, 24 predicted proteins | sample ArcticOcean_MG_C_2_FD_187435 | JGI IMG/M metagenome (GOLD analysis project Ga0209709, IMG submission 187435) | Marine microbial communities from western Arctic Ocean - ArcticOcean_MG_CB4_136 (SPAdes) (version 2) | ecosystem: Environmental > Aquatic > Marine > Oceanic | place: Arctic Ocean...
TTCTTGTACAGCTCTTACACCAAGTAATGATCCTTGGTATCCATGAGCTAACATTATGAAGCCCATTCCCAAAAATAATGCCCAAGAGTTTCTTAAAATTTTATTCATAAAATTGACAGTGCTTATTTGCGATCTACCTGCAAATCAAGTCTTTATTGTGACAAATCTATGATTTTTTTAATTTGATAAATGAGTGGATTGCAATAGCGGTTATAATTACAGCTCCACCTTGGATTGTCTCAAGACTGGGTTGCTCCTTAATAATTAGCCATACCCAGATAGGGCCAATAATAGTCTCTAATAGGAAAAATAAGTTTACTTCAGCTGCAGGTATGAACCTAGGAGCTATAGTTACTAATACAAAGGGTATAGCAACGCACATAATACACATAAGAGGGACAATAATTAAGTCACCACCTGTGAGTACAAAACTTTCTATAAATAATAGGGCAAATAGGGCCACAATTAATTTACCAACAACAGCTGCGGGAATTAGATTTTTATCTTTTGCAGATCTAATTGTAACTGCACCAACAGCTAACCCTAAGGCGGTTACTAAGCCTAAAATATCACCATAAAAATTACCAAGCTGTATAGAGTCATAAAATATATATATAGCAGCAGTAAACGTTACAAATATTGTGATCCATGTTTTTTTATCGGGTAATTCTTTTAAGAATATTGCACCGAGGAAAGCAGATAACATTGGAGCCATGGCAATCATAACCAACGTGTTAGCAACATTTGTATTTTGTATTGAAACAACAAAAGTAATATTTGTGACCGAAAAGGTTCCTATATAAAGTAGACCATGATACCCACTTGAGAAAAGCATCTTAAAGAAGTTTAATCTATAAATTATTAACATCCCTAGAAAAACAGTAATAAAAGGAATAAGACCTCGATAAAAAACTAACCCCCACGTATCAACATTGGAAAGTCTAATAAATAAAGAGTCAGGTGTAATAAACATTACTGCAACAAAAGCTAATAAAGATCCTTTTTGTTGTTCAGTTAAATTTTTCAAGCGCCCAAACCCTTCCAAAAGTTTTTAGCAAGATTTATATTGGTAAGATCATAAAATGTTTTAAGACCGGTAGGTGAAGTCACATTGATATCCCCATTTAATCTTTGATCAATAAAATCAATACCCGAAAAATAAATATCATTTTTTTTAAGGTCTTTAGCAATTAAATTAGAAATTTTAGTTTCTGTTTTTGTCAATTTAGTTGCAATAGGAATTGCTCCCTTACTCATGTTGCTTAAAAACGATCCTTTTTTGGGAATTCTTGAAATTGCACCACAAATTTTTCCATTAATTAAAAAAACTCTTTTATCACCAAACTTAATTTTAGGTAAAAACTTTTGACACATAATATGCCCATGTTTTTTTATAAAATTTAAAATAATTTTTTTATTAATTTTCTTCTCTATAAGATGAATATCGTTTCCACTAAAACTATGAATAGGCTTGAGAATAATCTTTTTATTTTTAATAAAAAATTTATAAACCTCATTAATATCTTTTGTAAAAATAGTACTCGGCATAAATTTTTGAAAAGAAGCAGAGTACAACTTTTCAGAAATATTTCTTATAGAGGTTGGATTATTAACAATCTTAACTTTATCTTTGATATTATCTAAAATGTATGTTGTTGAGATATATTCTAAATTAAAGGGAGGATCTTGACGTATCAGTAAATATTTGCATTTAGATAAATCCAGCGTTTGCTTACTTACGATCTTAAAGAAACTGTTATTAGAGTAATTAAATTCTAAATAATAGCCCTTAGCAACTACTTTATCATTTATTATCGAAAGATCTTTTGGCTCATAATAAAATATTTTATATTTTCTATTTTGAGCTTCTACAGCTAAAAATATACTGGTATCATTTTTGGGATTAAGTTCTGAAGGATGATTTCCTTGAATAGCGACAACCTTATTTATCATATAGTTCAGACAAATTTTTATGTTTAGAAAATTTATTAATCATATGATCTGCGTTTGTTGTTTTGTTATCAATTAATTTTTCTAAATGGTTTAAAAATTTTGCCTCATTTTCACCCGACTTATTTAAAATATCCCTGCTCTCTAAACCTTTTTTAGATAAATTAAGCAGTAAAGATGACCAGTATAGCAAGTCTTTACCCATTAGCTCTGTATTAAAACCTTTTTTAGGAGCTTCTAAATATGCATTAATAATTTTATTTTTATCCCATTTAGAAATTAACTCAAAAGTCTCATCTAAATTTCCATATAAAATTCCTGTATTAAATGCTGGTCCGGCACATAAGCAGTCCCAACCACATGTATCCATGGATCTTAATTCAATATATTTTTTTAATCTATTTTCTGTAAAAATAGTACTTAGATGAGTGGCTAAATCATTTTCTGTCGGTAACCTATTGTCTATCTCTTTAATATTTCCATTCATAAAATCAGAAAATGTATAATTTTCTCCAGACAAATATTCAGTATCATTTTGTATAAATAAAAGGGGAAATTGCATTGCAAAGTCTGCATATTTTTCAAAATTCATGTTATCAAAAAAAACCTCTGGAAGACCACCTCTAGAAGTTTCTTGCCAAACTTTTGATCTATAAGACATAAACCCACTATTTTTTTTTTCGACTATTGATGAGTTAGCAAATAATGCAATTGATATTGGAACAAGCGAATTAATTATTTTGAATTTTTTTACAAAGTCTTCTTCTGATTTATAATCAAGGTTTAATTGAGTGCCACATGTTCTATACATCATATCTAGACTTAGTGAGCCACCATTAGGCATATCTCTAGTCATGACCTCATACCTTTGCTTAGGGTTATTGGGAACTTCACTAAGAGTTGAGATTGGATCAAAACCAGCACTAACAATTTTTAATCCAAGTTTTTTAGTTACTTGCTGCAATTCAAATAAATAATCATGTGATTCTGAACACGCTTCATGAATATTATTTAGTTTATCACCAGATAGCTCTATTTGGTTGCCTGGTTCTAGTGTGATATTTTTCCCTTCTTTTTGTAGCCCAATAATGTTTTTCTTTTCCATTATTGGTTCCCAGCCAAACTCACTTAATTCATTAAACATTTTAAGTACAGTTCTGTAATCAGCTCTTTTATTTTTATTTTGATCAAATAAAAATTTTTCATGTTCAATACCAATCTTAAAATTCTTGGTATCTCTAATTCCAGAATTAAAATAATTAATTATATTTTCTTTGTCCGTAATCATTGATTTATATATAGTGATATAAAGACTAATTTAAAGTGATTAATTGGTGATTAGCAATAAGCACTCTTCTTCAGAGACGTGCATCATTTCAGCAAAACTTACTATGCTCATTTTAATTGTTTGATGCTGTACTTAATAAAGACAATTGTGTTACCTTATCATCACCCAACTCGTCTATTGGTTTCACGGGATAGTCTCCTGTAAAATAATGATCTGTAAGTTGAGGGTAAGAATTATTTCTTTTATCAAATCCCATTGCTCTATACATTCCCTCTAATGATAAAAAATTTAAAGATTTAGCACCAATATATTCACAGATTTCATCATTTGTTTTATTTGCAGCTAACAGCTCTTTTTTTGATGGTGTATCTACTCCATAAAAGTCAGGATATTTTATCTCTGGGCAGGCAATATTCACATGAACTTCTTTTGCGCCCGCATCGTACAGCATTTTTACAATTTTATGAGAAGTTGTTCCTCTGACCAATGAATCGTCTACTAGGATTATTTTTTTGTTTTTAATAGTAGATTGATTAGCATTTAGCTTAAGTTTTACACCTAAACTTCTAATTTTTTGACTAGGTTCTATGAAGGTTCTTCCTACGTAGTGATTTCTAATCAAACCTAGTTCAAAATTTTTTCCTAGAAATTGCGCAAATCCTAATGCTGCTGCGTTTCCAGAATCAGGAACTGGAACAATAATATCTGCGTCGATTTTATTTTCTTTAGCAAGTTCTATACCAAAATTTTTTCTATGTTCATATGCAGATTTTCCATTTAGCAAACTATCTGGTCTTGCAAAATAAATATATTCAAAAACACAAGGTCTAATTTTTCTTGCAGGGAAAGGCTTGATGCTTTTAAGTTCGTTATTTTCAATGAATACAACTTCTCCATTTTCTACATCTCTAATATATTTTGCTCCTATAATATCTAAAGCACATGTTTCAGATGCAAAAACATAACTATCCTTAATTCTTCCTATAACCAATGGTCTTATTCCATAAGGGTCTCTAACGCCTACTAAAGTATTTTGTGTAAGCATCACAAGCGCATAACCACCCTGTATTTGAAAAATAGCGTCAATAATCTTATCGATTGTTTTGTTTCTTTTTGATTTAGCTATTAACTGAACAATTGTTTCTGTATCAGAAGTTGTATGAAAAATAGCACCATCATCTACTAATTTTTTTCGCAGTGTAATTGAATTTGTTAAATTGCCGTTATGAGCTACTCCAATACCTCCTGCATTTGTATCAGCAAAAAAAGGCTGAATATTTCTTAGAGTATTTTCTCCTGAAGTACTATATCTATTGTGCCCTATAGCGTAATTACCAGGTAAATTTTTTAATACTTTCTCTTTACTGAAATTATCACCAACCAAACCAAATCTTTTTTCTGAATGATATTTTTCACCATCAAAAGAAACAATACCACAACCTTCTTGCCCCCTATGTTGGAGAGCGTGCAATCCCAAAGCAGTTAAAGCTGAAGCATCGTTGCTATTACTAATTCCAAAAACTCCACATTCTTCTTTAAGTTTTGGGTTATAATTCTTCAATTTTTTCTTTAGTGTCTTTATAGTTTTCTTCATTAGGAAATTCTTCAATAAGATAATTACTACCTTTTTTAACATATGGAAAGGTAATCGATTCACTAAGATTTAACGGCCATTTGTCATGATTATAGACAATACTTACAGTTGAAAAAATACAAACACAAATGACATAACTTCGTACGAATCCAAAAAAGAAACCAAACAATGTATCAATCCTACCAAGTCCAGAGTATTTAACTGCCTTACTAACTCCTTTGTTAACCATTAGGATAATAAAAATTACTAAAGCAAAAATGACAATTCCAAGAATTATGTCCAAAATATATTCACTATCAATGATGTCTTTAAAATAAGGTTTTGCTTTTGGAAAAAAAATTAATGTAATTACATAGGCCAGAAGCCATTTTGAAGCAGCAAGTAAACTTAAAACAAAACCTTTTCTTGAACATTTGATCAAAGATAAAATAGTTATAATTAAATAAATTAAATCAAATAAAGAAATTGCTTCATATATATTTTTTAGGATATCAATCATCAATAAAATTACTTTCCAAAAGGTTTACTAATTAAAATAAGGGATGGCAATAAAGTTAAAACTGAAATCATAGCAAGTAACATTGCGATTCCCGTAAAAAATCCAAAATAAATAGTAGGTATAAAATTAGAAAATACTAAGATTGAAAAACCAAATATAATAGTGATAGAGGTATTAAGTATGGCAACACCAACAGTAGAATGGCACAGTTTTAATGTTTTTATATAATCATTATTTTTTAAAAATTCTTCTTTGAATCTATAAATATAATGAATGCTATTATCAACAGCTATTCCAATTGTGATAGCTGCTATAGTTATTGTCATCATATCCAAAGGTATTCTAAGCAAGCCAATGATTCCTAAAATAAAGAATGCTGCTATAAAATTTGGAACTACACCAATTAGTGCTAGTTTTACATTTTTAAATAAAATCATAAACATCATAAAGATTCCAATCATAACCAGTCCTAGAGTAAGTATTTGAGATTTAAACAAACTTTGAAGTAGATTGTTAAATAATATTAAAAGTCCAGTAAGTTTAAATTCACTCTCATCAAGTTTAAGCTTGTTTTTTAAATCATAATTAATTTTCTTAATTAATTCATTTCTTCTTAGACCATCTTGAGAATCTTTTATTCTTAAACTAATTCTGGCTTCATTATCTTTTATGGAAATATAAGGATCTATGATTTGCTTTCTAATAGATTCTGGAATTTTTGAATAAAGGAGACCCATTTCTAGTGTGCCTAAGGGCTTATTTCCATTAAGTTGTGTTGCCACTTGTATTATAGAAGAAAAAGATAAAACTTTACCGACGACATCCATTTCATTAAGATAATTATGAACTTTCTCAATTTTTTCAATTTTATCTTTAGTAAACCAATACCTGTCATCATTTTTATCTTCACCATCATCCCAGTCATCAAATTCGTCATTTTCTTCTTTTTCCAAAATTTCTTTTTGAGAGCCAAATTTTAAAATAATTTCAAGCGGTGTAGTGCCACCCAGCTTTTCATCTATAAGCTTCATGCCCTTGTAAATTTCAGTATTTTTATTAAAGTAATTTATAAAACTATTTTCCACTTCAAGGCGACTTATGCCAACCACACTTAAGATAATAACTAATGCAGTAAATGAAAAAACTATTTTTTTACTGTTGATTGAAATATTTCCCAAAAAAACAGTAATCTTAGATTTATTTTTTTCTTTGATTTCTATATTATTATTTGAAATAAAATTCAAAAGAGTAGGGAGTAGTGTAAAAGTAATTATAAAAGATACAATTAGCCCCAATGTCATCATCCACCCAAAATCAATAATAGGTTTAATTTCACTAAAAATTAAAGACAGGAAAGCACATATAGTTGTTAATACAGTATAAAGAATAGGCCAAAACATTTTATTAGTAGTCATTTTAATTAATTCAAAATTTTTTAAATTAGGAAAATCATTTTTTAATTGCAGGAAACGTGTGCTCATGTGGATATTCATTGCCATAGTTAAAATTAACATTAGTGCAATAAAGTTCGACGAGATTACAGTTACTTTCCAACCAAGAAGTCCAAGAAGTCCAGTCATAATTATAACAGAAAATAAACAACTACTAATAGGGACTATGATCCAAATTAGTTTTTTAAATACAAACCAAAGTGTTATTATAATAAATAGCAGAACACCTAAACCAAAAAATACAATATCATTTTTTATAAATGTCATCATATCATCTGCAATCATAGGAATACCGCCTAGATAAACATTTCCTATTTCTTCATAGTCTGCAATGATTTTTCTAATCTGGACAATGTTCTCATGGTTTTTTTTTTTTAAACTATCCTTATAGTTTTCTATTTGCTTTTTATCTTTAATTTTTAAAAATTCTGATGTTTCGTCTTTTTTAATGTAAACTATAATTCCACTTGTTTGACCATCTTCACTAATCACAAAATTCCTAAAAACTGGACTATTAAGAATTTCTTTAAAGCCTCTTTCTCTATCCACATCTTTATCTTTCAATGTGGTAAATTTTTCCAATCTTTCTTGTAAAGGTGTATCCGAGCTGCTTAGTAAGGGAATATCTAATAGAGTAACTACACTCTCAACCCAATTTAAACTTTGAATTTTGTATTTTAAACTTAATAAATTATTAATAGAAGAATCAGATATCATTCTTACATTGGGTGTGTAAGTTAAGATTAGAAATTCCCTTGAGCCATATCTCTTGTTGACTTCCTGTAAGTATTTGAGATCTGGATCACCTTCAATTAACAAAGTGTCAGAAGAAGCATCTAATTTAAAATCTTTAGAAAAATACCCAAAACTAAATAATGTAACTATTAGTAGAAAAAAAATAGTCTTAGGAGTTTTTAAGATTATGTTTTGATAGAAATGAATAAACATTTGATATCAGTATATATTTTATATTAGTAACTTTGAGTATCTTTATCTTTGAATTTAGTAAACATTGCCTCAAATTCAAGGTCAATATTCCCAGTGGGTCCATGTCTTTGTTTTGCGATAATAATTTGGGCTAAAGTCGATATTTCATTCATTTTTGCTTGCCATTCTGCATGCTCTACTGTGGCAACTCTAGGCTCCATCCTTTCTAAATAATAAGCCTCCCTATAAACAAACATAACAACATCAGCATCTTGTTCAATTGAACCCGATTCCCTTAAGTCTGACAATTGAGGCTTGTGGTTATCTCTTTGTTCTACCTGTCTAGATAGCTGAGAAAGAGCTATGACAGGAATTTTTAGTTCTTTTGCAATTGCCTTAAGTCCTTGTGTAATTTGTGAAATTTCCTGAACTCTTCCATCTCTATTATTTAAGGAACCAGTCATTAATTGAATATAATCTAAAACAATCATATCTAAGCCATGTGTTCTTTTAATACGTCTTGCCCTATTACTCATAGCAGCAATACTGATAGCGGGAGTTTCATCTATAAATAAAGGAAGTTCAGATATATTTTTTGAAGTTTCTATAAATTTGTCAAATTGCTCATCTGATATTTTTCCCCTTCTAATATCATTAGATTTAATTCTAGATTGTTCTGCTAAAATTCTTGTTGACAGTTGCTCTGACGACATTTCCAATGAAAAAAAAGCAATAGATGACTTTCTTCCACTTTCTTGTAATTTTTGAGCAGCATTGAAAGCTATATTTGTTGCTAATGCTGTTTTACCCATTGACGGACGCCCTGCTATAATAATTAAATCAGAGTTATGAAGGCCACCAAGTCTATCATCTAAATCTCTTAAACCTGTCGGTACACCAACAATTCCCTCATCACTCTGGTAGGCTGCAGAAGCCATTTCTATTGTTTGTCTCATTGCTTCATCAAATTTTACAAGTGTAGAGTTAAAAGACCCTTTTTCAGCAAGGTCAAATAATAATCTTTCAGAATTTTCAATAATATTTTGACCACTTACATTTAGCTCGTTAAGTTTTGCAGTATCAATTGTATTTTCTGATATTTTTATTAATTCTCGTCTGACAAACATATCATAAATAATTCTTGAGTATTCAATTGCTTGCCTTGATGAGGTAGAAAATTTTGTTACTTTGACCAAGTATTCAGGAACGTTTAACTCATCTTTTTCATTTTCAAAATAGTTTTTTAGAGTTATTGGATTTGCTAGCATTCCCTTGTAGATAAGGTTTTCTATTGCAACAAAAATTTTTTGGTGCATAGGATCATAGAAGTTTATATTTGAAATAATTGTATTTATGTCATCAAAAAGTTCATTTGATACTAGTATTGATCCTAATACAGATTGTTCTGCTTCAATATTATTTGGTAACTCTTTGAAAATTTCTTTAACTATATTTAGATTATTCATACTTTGAATTTTAATCTAAAAAAAATTTAAAAAAACAATTAAAATACCTTGGGGAAAAAATTGTATAATTATTGAATTGTCTCGGCAGGAATTACTTTAATATCAATTTCTGCATCAATTTCAGAATGAAGGATAATCTTAACTTTAAAACTACCTAAAGATTTAATTTCTTTGGTAGGTTGTATCATGGAAGGTTTAATATCAATGTTGTCAATTTCCAATAAAAGCTTTGAAATTTCTGTAGGTTTAACTGATCCATAAAGTTCTTTATTTTCTGTGCTTAATTTTTTAATTGAATATTCTTTTCCATTAACTATTTCTGATATTTTTTTTGCATCTTTTTTCTTTTCTACATCTTTTTTATCAAGCTCTGTTTTAATTTTTTCAACTTCTTTAATATTTTCTTTTGATGCATATAGAGCTTTTTTATTAGCTATTAAATAGTTTCTACCAAAACCTCTTTTAACATCTATTATTTCACCTATAGATCCAATTCTTCTAATATTTTCTAGTAAAATAACTTTCATTTAAATTAAGGCTAAATTTCTTGCTTGTTTTATTGAAAGGGAAAGCTCTCTTTGTTTCTTTTGACAGACATTTGTTATTCTTGAAGGTAATATTTTTCCATTTTCAGACATGTATTTCTTTAGAAGTCTTATATTTTTATAATCAACCTCAGGTGCACCTTTTAAAGAAAGAGGGCAACTTTTTTTAAATTTATATTTATTTGGTTGGAAGATGCTTAGTTTAGCAAATGTACTTTGTTTGCCATTTTTACTTCCTGCTCTTTTTTTTTTTAACATTAATACCTTCTATCGTTCTCTTTTTTTTCAAATTCTTCCGACTTAGTGAAATAATTATTTTTAAGATCAAACTTTTTTACTCTTATAGTCATGTACCTTAACAGGTTTTTATCTATAATTTCATTGCTTTCCAAATCTTTAACAAGTTGACCGTTACCTTTAATTTTAAAGTGTATATAGGTGCCTTTCCTATTTTTTTTAATCTCATAAGCTAAGTTTATTAGTCCCCAATTTTCTATCTGAACTATTTCACCATCATTTTTTTCAACAATTTTTGAATATTTTTCAGTTAATTGTGTAATTTGACTGGGACTAGTGTCTTGTCGCGCTACAATTGTATGTTCGTATAAATTCATATTTGTTCTTTAATAAAAAGTGAGGATATACTATTATAATTCTTTAATTACAACACTTAAAACCATAATAAAATTTAGATATTTAAATGTTTTCTGTTATTTTTCCAGGTCAGGGGTCTCAATTAGTGGGTATGGGCAAAGACCTACACGCTAAATATGCTTTAGTTAAAGATCTATTCAAAAATGCAGATGAAATACTCGGAATTCCTTTATCCAAGTTAATTTTTGAAGGTCCTAAAGAGACATTAGATTTAACGGAAAATACACAACCAGCAATCTTTTTACTAAGTTATTCTATTTTTATGCTAGCGAAGAAAGAGTTTAATATTGATTTAAATAAAGCAAATTTTTTTGCAGGTCACTCATTAGGTGAATATTCTGCACTTGCTTCTGCTGGATCTTTGAGTTTTACAGACACATTAAAGATTTTGAAAATAAGAGGAAAAACAATGCAAAGCGCACTACCCAAAGGAAAGGGTGGAATGGTTGCTGTACTAGGATCAAAAATAGATATTATAGAAAATATTATTGAAGAAAACAAAAGTAAATACCAATGTTTTATTGCAAATGACAACTCCGAAGGTCAAATTGTTGTAAGTGGAAATATGAGTGATCTAGAAAAATTAATTTTAGATCTAAAAGGAAACAGTATTAAGAATATTAAGTTACCAGTAAGTGCTCCATTTCATTGTAAATTAATGAGTAAAGCGACAATTACAATGAAAGAAGAAATTAATAAATTAAAATTTGAAGAACCTAAAAATATTCTCATATCAAATGTTACTGGAAAAGAAATACATAATGCAGAAGAGTTAAAAAATCTTTTAGTTGAACAAATAGAAAGCAGAGTTCGTTGGAGAGAAAGTGTATTACTAATGATTAACAAAGGTGTTAGAAATTTTATAGAAATAGGACCTGGAAAAGTTTTATCTGGACTTGTAAAGAGAATTGATAAGAATGTTAAAGTTAGTGCAATAAATAATGAAGAAGATATAAAGTCAATAAATATAAATGATTAGTTTAAAAAATAAAAATATTATAGTGACAGGTGCTTCGGGAGGCATAGGTGCTTCAATAGTAGAAAAATTATATTCTGCAAGTGCTAATATTTTAGCCACAGGAACAAAAGTGGAAAAACTAGAAGAATTAAAAAAAAAATTTAAAGACATTAAAATATTAAAATTTGATATTTCTCAACATGATAAAATTGAAGAATTTATTAACAATGCAACAGAAATGCTTGGTGGTTCTCTCGACTGTATTATAAATAATGCAGGAATTACAAAAGACAACTTATCAATAAGGATGAATTTAGAAGAATGGACAAAAGTAATAGATATTAATTTAACATCAACATTTTTAATAAGTAAGTATTCAATAAAAAAAATGCTCAAGAACAAGTCAGGAAAAATTATTAATATTACTTCTGTTGTAGGACACACTGGTAATGTTGGCCAAGCAAATTACACAGCCTCAAAAGCTGGAATTATTGCAATGTCTAAAAGTCTTGCAATTGAATATGCGAAAAAAAATATTAATGTTAATTGCGTCTCCCCAGGATTCATTAGCACAAATATGACAGATCAAATTGATGAAAAATTTAAAGAAATAATTATATCTAAAATTCCCGCTAATAAGCTTGGGAAACCTCAAGATGTAGCTAATGCAGTATTTTTCTTAAGTTCAAGCGATTCAGATTATATTAATGGAGAAACCATACATGTTAATGGAGGCATGTATATGGCTTGACAAAGTTGATTAATAATCTATTAACGAAATATAATTATAAAGGAACAATATGTCAGATGAAATTTCGAACAAAGTTAAAAAAATTGTTGCAGATCACTTAGGTATAGATGAAGCTAAAGTTGCAGATGAATCAAGTTTTATAGACGATCTTGGAGCCGATAGCTTAGACACAGTTGAGCTGGTTATGGCTTTTGAAGAAGAGTTTGGATCAGAAATTTCAGATAGTGAAGCTGAAAAAATCTTAACAGTAGGTGATGCAATTAAATTTATCGAAGGTAACAAATAATCTAATAGAATTAAATGTCCGATAATAAAGATGGGATTATGGTAATTTTATCATCCCCATCAGGGGCTGGTAAGACAACTCTAGTAAAATTGCTCTCTGAAAATAAAAAATTTAAAATCTCAATTTCTCACACAACAAGAAAAGCACGTAACATCGAAGAAGAAGGAAAAGATTACTATTTTGTAAATGAAGATAGATTTCAAGAACTGATTATAAAAGAAGAATTTTTAGAATACGCAAAAGTTTTTAATAATTATTATGGTACGAGCAGTTCACCCGTTAAACAAAACCTTAAAAATAGTAAAAATGTTATTTTTGATATTGACTGGCAAGGGGCAGATCAAATCAAAAATAAAAAATTAAATTATAAATTGATAACATTTTTTATATTACCACCAAGTAAACAAGTTTTATTTGAAAGATTATCTAATAGAGATATGAAAGATAAATTAATAGTCGATGAAAGAATGAAAGAATTTAGTAGAGATGTTCTACACTGGATAAATTATGATTATGTTGTAATAAATGATGATCTTAATGAATGTTATAAAAGAATTAGTGATTTAATAGACTCGGAGACAGCAAATACTCCAAATAGTTATGATAAAAATTTTATTAGAAAACATGTTGAAAAATTAACTTTTTAAATTTTCATATTCTTTTGTAATTTCACAATAAGTTTTAGTAGAAAGATTTTGAGGTCTTAAATTAAGATCAATATTAAGTTTTTGTGAGATTTTTTCAGCATTATTAAATATTTGATTAAATGGTTTTTTTACCATTTTTCTTCTTTGATTAAAAAATACTCTAGTTATCATTTCAAGATTTTTAGAATCTTTAATTTCAAAAAAATTTTCTTTTGGATAAAAAACTAGTAGAGAACTATCTATTTTTGGTCTAGGTGAAAAACTACTTGGCTTTATGTCGATAATTTTATCAACCGAAAGTTTCCAGTCAGTTAAAATAGAGAGTCTACCGTACTTAGATGTATTAAATTTTGCAATTATACGATCAGCAACCTCTTTTTGAAACATCAATATGAGCTTTGTAAACCAAAAATCTTTTTTAAGATTAGTTATCCATTTAGAAAGAATTTCAGTGGAAATATTGTAAGGTAAATTACCAAAAACTATCAATTTATTGTTTGAAATTGATTGCTCTGAAACCTTAAGCACATCATCATTAATAATATTAATCTTATCTCCAAATTTTTCTTCTAAAATAGATATTAAATTATTGTCTTTCTCAATTACAATAACTTTTTTAGGATTTTCTTTTAATATAAATTTGGTCAAATTACCCGTACCTGGCCCTATCTCTAAAACTTCACTACTTTCACTTATATCACCAGCCTCAATAATTTTTTGTAGCACATTGTTATCTATTAGAAAATTTTGTCCTAAACTTTTTTTAGCTTTGTATATCGTTGATTTCATTTAAAAATGTTAATGATTGAATTAAACTTTTAGGATCAGATTTATTTTTGCCAAACATTAAAAAATTTGGACCATGGTCTGGAGAAATTCTTATAAAGGGAATGCCTAAAGTGACATTTATGGCTTCAAACCCGAGTATAGCCTTAATAGGTGTTAAAACTTGATCATGATACATTCCAATAAAAACATCATATTTTTTTAAATTTTTTTTCATAAATAGTGTGTCGGCAGAAAATGGCCCATCTACAATTATTTTTTTTTTATTAAGAATTTGGATTGCAGGTATAATCATTTTTTCTTCTTCACTATATTTATGAATAGTTTCACAATGTGGGTTTAAACCACATACGGCAAATTTAACTTTTTTATTCAATCTTGTTTTATAAAAATTGTTAATTGTTGTAATTTTTTGGATAATTATATTCTTATTAATGTTTTTACTCACATCTTTTAAAGGCAAATGAGTAGTTATAGGGCTTACAGAGAATTTTTTACCGTATATTAACATTGCTTCTTTTTTTTTAGAGTTTGTTTTATGAGAAATATATTCTGTAACACCTAAAAATTTTTTTTCTAAAAATTTTTTTTTAGAAATGGGGCCATTGATTAGAGCAAACCCATATTTTTTTTTCATTAAACTTAAGCCAATATTGAAACATTCTTTAATATAGTTTTTCGTATTATTGTCGTTTTTTATATTGTTCAAATCTACATTAATTAAATTAATTTTTGATTTATCTAAAATTTCATCATTTATAAATTTTTCATTAATTAAATTAATTTTAAAATTGTATTTAAATTTTTTCATTTGATGTAATATTAATATTTTAGAGCCGACTAATAATATCGTTCTTTTATTTTTTTGAATAATCTTAGTACGAAATATTTTAAAAAATAACTCTAAAAATACTCCATAAGGTTCTCCAGCAATAATAATGATTGGATTAATCTTCATTAATCAAAGTATTATTTTTTATTCGGATATAATACATATTAGACATTTGATTTAGTTGTCTATTTCTTTCGTAATTTATAAGTTTTGAAAGCTCTTCTTCAATATTTAAATTAACTTGAGTCTTCTTTGAATCTTCAAGAAGAAGTATTAACTTGCCTCCATTTACATCAATTGGCTTTGTGTGTTCCCCAATTTTTAAAGTCTTTATATTTTTTAGCATATTTTCTGTAAGTTGATTTTCATTAATCCATCCAATTTTTCCGCCTGTTTTTGAGTTATTTGATGAACTATATGTATTTGCAGTATTTTTAAACCCGATGTTTTCTATACTTTCTTCTATTAATTTTACATTTTTTTGATCATTAAATAAAATTTCATAAAGTAGGTATGAATTTTGAGTTAATTTTTTTTTTGATATTTTTTCTCTTAATATTTTTTTATTAATTTTTACCATATTTTTATATTTCTTATAAATAAGCTCATTCCATGCAGTCTCTATTTGAATTTTTTTTTTTACTTCCTCATATTTAACTCCAGACTTTTTCAAGTACAAAATATAGTCATTTTTATTTTTTAAACCTTTTTTTTGGTAGAAGTTTTTTATTATTAATTCAAGATTTTTTCCTTCAACACTAAGGTCAAAATATTTTACTAATTCTTTTAATTTTATTTTTTCTTTTATTAGAGATTCTTTGGCTATTATCAAGGCCTTACTCCTATCCATCTTTTCTAAATCTGGGTTAAGGATCGTTAAATAATTAAATTCATTTTTAATATCTTTATTTGTAATAATTTCCCCATCAATTTTTAATACAATTTCTGTTTTTTCTGCTGCACTAGGTTGTATTTCTGTCATAAAAAATATTACAAATAATATGGCAGTTTTTTTTATTAAATAACTCATTTTTTAGTTATATAAGTTTGGACCACTAACTCCCCCAAAAGGCATAATTGTAATTGTAAATAGTAGCAGATCTTCTGCCTGTAGATCATTATCATTATAATATTCTTTTCTATATTCTAACGCAGCCTTTAAACAGTCATTTTTATATTGATACATTAAATTATAAAATTCTGTTAAATTTGTTGTCCTGTTAACTCTAGTTGAAAATGATAAAGAGTTAGTTTCATCAAAAGAATAAGCAGTTTTATTTTGTAAGTAGCTTTTATTTCCTATAATACCGTCTTCTTTTAAATACTCAAAACTTGTTACAAAATTATTTAATGATAAGTTAGTTTTAATCAAATCATAATTAGTTGTATTAAAATTGTTATCTATTGAAAAACTATAATTAATGTCAAAATATTCATTAGGCTTAAAATTTGTGCTTCCAATTATATCTGAGGTTTTTTGGCCCAATGTAGAGTTTTTTGGTAAGTCTAAGTTTTCTTTATCTCTCAAAACAGTTGCTATATTAAATAAAAAGTAGTCATTATCATTTTTTTTATCTGTTAATATATATTCTGTTCCAAGGGTTAAAGACTGCCCCCCTTCAATTGAATCATTTTCTGCTATTCTATTATTAGAGAAAATATTATCTATATTAATTCTCCTATCTGAATTTGACATATTTTTCGTTTCTGTTGGACTAAATCTTATTGAAGCTTTTGGTTTTAGTATTGAATCAAATTTTAAACCTTTTTGCTTTAAAGGAAGAGACGACTCAAGGATCAATGAACTTAAGAGTTTATTTTCTGATTCATTTTTATATTCTGTTGAATTGGTTCCATTAGTATTTACATTTTTTATTAAAATATTAAAATTATTTTTTAACCCATTTTTAGTCACATAATCATATGAATCATATTCTAAATTGTTTATAAGAACAAAATCCTCTGATGATTTGGCATATTTCTTTTGATATCCTTGAGCATCAAAAATAAAATTTCCATTATAAGAATTATCTAAATTTATTTCTCTTGATAAAGAAAAATTTGGATAAACAAATTCATATCGTTGATCTTTAGGTTTGGTTAAATCTTCATAAGACTCAATCGATGCCTTTAAGTATGTCTCTTTTCCATCTAACTCTAAATTAACAAATGAATTAAGTGAGCTATCATTTTTTATTAAAGGTGAATCAATTTTATAGGTTTTAAGATAAGTGTCATTTGATACAGATTCAATATTTAATTCGATTTTAACACTATCAAATCTTTTATTCTCATAATTGAAAGTTGAATTAGAAAAAAAATGATTTTTAGAGTTGCTGTCTCCAAAAATATTGACATTATCTCTATTATATAGACTAGCATCAAATATATGTGAGGTATTTTTATTTTCTTCCCGATATTCTGATTGAAAAATTAAACTTCCATCACCATATATTTTGGGTGTTAACGTAAGATCTTTGTTGTCTGCCATCACGTTAAAATATGGAATTTCTAAAGAGTTGCCTAAAGTATTGCCACTAGAAAATTTTGGGATTAAAAATCCTGACTGTCTCTTTACAGTAGGGTCGGGATGAAAAAATTTAGGAAAATATACAACTGGCGTATCGTAAATTTTTAACCATGCATTTTTGTAGGAAATTGTTTTTTTTTTTCTATCATGAACTACCTCACTTGCCTGCATAGTCCAAGGTGGACATTTATCTGTTTTTTTACAAGTTGTGAATATGCCCTTTGAAACTTTAGTTGTATCAATATTAGAATATATCTTATTACCCTTAAGTCTTGGCTCATTTTTACTATTATCAAAAGTTGAGTTAGTAAAATTAATTTTTAAATCTTTTCCAAGAACTTCATTAGAGTCAAGTTTTACCATAGCATCATCAATGAAGTATTTATTATTTTCTTTATCAGTAAAAATTAAATTTTTACCTCTAATTCTATTTTTAATTTTATAGTAATTAAAACTATCTAGCTGAAATTTATTTCCATTTTTGTCGTTAAAATTAGTTTTATCTTTTGAAAAAAAATATTCTTTTTCTCTTAAGTAAGTAATATTATCAGAATATATTGTGTACTTATTTTCAATAATTATTTTAACATCATCGTTAATAATAATCTTTTCTTCATTTTTAAAATAATCAACTCTATTACCATATAAAATAGTGTTATCAGTTTTATTTAATATTGAAACATTTCCAGTAAGTTTTAAGTAAGAGTTTGTTTTATCATATTCAAACTTTTCCGCTTTAATAATTTCTTCAGGTGAAACAATTTGTACATTTCCATCACCAGTTAAAAGATTTCCATTTTTCAAAACTTGAAGAGTATCTGATGAAAACTCAAAACCTTCAGCAAACAAATTATTTGATAAAGTAAAAATTATAAAAATTATTTTAATAAATTTATTTTTCATTAATACGCACCATTCCAATACTGCATAATATTAACATTATAATTAAAGGAAACCATATTGACATAATAATAGGTATTTGATTATTTTCACCAAGAAGGTTGAAGAAATAACGAATATAATAAATAATTACTGACAAAGAAATTCCTAAAATTATATTAAATACTCTTGTTTTATTAGTTTTAATATTAAACATTATTATTGATGATAAGAGCACCATAATCATTAAATATATTGGGTAAGTAATAATCTTATGTTGGTGGTTGTCAATCTCAGATGTTGAGTAGCCTAGGGATTTATAATCTTTTTTAAGCTTAACTAGCTCCCACATTGTTAGAGAGGATAAATTAGAAAATAAATTATTAATTTTTTCTAGGTTAAAATGTGTTTCTAATTCTAACTCATCTTTTTCAATGGTAATATTATTCTTATGAATCTTGACATTTGTTGCTTTCCATAACAGTTTTGTAATATCTATTTTTTGAGCTTCAATATTTCTTATTAAGTCATAATCCTTAGATAACACCACAATTGAAACATCAGTTAAATAATTACCATCAATAGCCACAGCATTTACAATAAGAATCGACTCATTAATTTCATCTTTTATCCATAATCCATTTTCAGTTATTACTGCAAGATACCTATTGTCTAAAGTATATTCATTCTTTAAATTTAAGTAAATTTTTTTTGCCTTGGACGAGAAGTTGTAAAAAACAAAAATTATAAACATTCCAAATATCAATGCACTTAATATTAAAATTTTTAAAATTTTAATATTACTTAAGCCAAAATTTTTAAAAATAATTAATTCATTTTTTTCAAAAACTTTGATAAAATAAAATTGTGTAGAAATTAAAAATATAAATGGAAATATATCATAAAGAATAGAAGGAACGTTTAAAAAAGTTAAAAAAATAGGAAATAAAAAATTTGTGTCAATATTTTTAAAAAAACTTAATTCTTCAAAAATATTCAAAATAAATATCAAAGAATAAAACACCATTGTTATATTTAAAAGGATTAAAAGATATTCTTTAACTATATATCTGACGTATGTTTTGATAATCATATTATATTTTTTCTACTTGAGATTTAAAAATATTAAACACCACTGTGTAAATTACAAATGGAGCTATTAAGAAAATTATAAAAGCAAATTTATTTAAATGGGCAAAACCAATAGACATTTCAGATAAAAGTAAAACTAAAATTCCAAATGAAAAAACTGCAATTTTTAATTTTGAGTAGTAATAATTTTCTTTTGATTGAGATATAAGAAAACACGCAATTAATGCTATTATAGGAATGTAAATAGGTAAATAAATTCTTTTAAGAAACTCTTCAATAACCTCATAATAAAAATTTGGTCCGCATCTTAAGTAAAAGTTCTCCTTTAATATTTTTTTTTTACTCAATGTGTTCACTATGCAGCTGAACAGTGTGTAGGTATTATGTTCTTGTATTTTAGGCCAGGTAGTTGTTTTAGTTGCAAATTTAGATAAATTAAAATTAGTGTTTTTAAAAGTGAATGTAATTATTTTTTTGTCTTCTATATTTATAATTCTTCCGTCGTTTAAGGATAAGTAATTTTTACCATCAATTACATTTATAATTCCACTTTTGGCTAAAATAATTTGTGATTTAAAGTCATCTATTTGATCCTTTAAAAAAATATTAAACATTTTTCCATCAGCATCTTTTTTACCCACAAAAATAGTAAGCCCTTCAACAGTATCAATAAATTTTTTTTCTTTTATTAAAGAAGGAAAGAAATCTATAGTTGATGCCCTTATGAAAGATCTAGCTTTGTTTTGACTTGCTGGCACTATCAAAGAAGTTAGTAAAATTTGTATAACCCAGTATATTAATGAAAATCTAATTATAACCTTAACAAAATCTTTTTTTTTTATTCCATTTATCCAAAATATTAACAATTCATTATTACTTTCATATTTTGTTAAAATATTAAATAATGATATAAAAAATACAAAAGGAAGAATAGCACTTAAAATTTTAGGAAAATTTAAAAAAGTGTAATAAAAATAAATGTTTAATCCATGCCCATCTTCAGATACAAAATCTAGAAAATTTACAGCTTGTATAACCCATATTATCAACCCAATTGACAACAAGACAATTATAAAGAAACCATTTATATCTAATATAATTTTTTGAAAAATTTTTTTTTTCATTGAAATTCTTTAATTAACAACATATATAGCATCGAACACGTATAGAGTGTATTAAAAATTTATGACAATTCAAATTAATTACAAAATCAGCAGTATTAAAAAAACCACAACAAACCTTGTCTTATTTGTTGATGAAAATTTCAATATTAGTGCTTTAAAAAAGCATTTATCGAATACAGAATTTTTTTACATAAGTGATCTATTAAAAAATAGCGATTTAAAAAAGAATTTACTTTTTTTTAATGTTAATTCTAAAAAAACGATATTTTTGATAGCTGTTAAAGAAAAAATTGAAGCTTCTGATATAGAGAGCCTGGGAGCAGAATTTCATGGCTATATAAATTACGACAAGAAAAGAGAGTATTTTGTAAACTCGGATAGCATAAGTATCAAATCCGAAAATTTTTTAGGTCATTTCTTACATGGATTAAAACTAAAATCTTATGAATTCAATATCTATAAATCAAAAAATGAAACAAAAAAAATTTTAATAAATTTAATTGGAAATAAAAATAAAATAACAACTCAAAATGAATTAAGATTTAGAGCAATAGAGAAGGGAACTTTTTTTGCAAGAGATCTTGTTTCTGAACCACCAAATGTTCTTAATCCAAAAGAGTACGTAAATAGACTTTTAAAATTAAGAAAATTAGGAATCAAAGTTACAGTTTATAATGAATTCCAAATGAAAAATTTAGGAATGCATTCTCTATTAGGAGTTGGCAGAGGAAGTGTAAATGAGTCATTTCTTGTAACTCTTGAATGGAATGGAAATAAAAAAGATAAAAAAGCACCTTTGTCTTTTGTGGGAAAAGGTGTTTGTTTCGATACAGGCGGAATTTCTTTAAAACCAGCTAAATTTATGGAAGAAATGAAGTATGATATGGCTGGCTCAGCTGTTGTTGCAGGCTTAATACAAACATTGGCAACTAGAAAAGCAAAAGTAAATGCAGTGGGTGTAGTTGGCTTAGTTGAAAATATGCCAGGTGGAAATGCTCAAAGACCAGGAGATATAGTCAAAGCTTATAATGGTAAAACTATTGAAGTTTTAAATACAGATGCAGAAGGTAGACTAGTATTAGCTGATGCTTTAAGTTTTACAGAGGAAAAATTTAAACCAAGGTTTATGATAGATCTTGCAACTTTAACAGGTGCAATAATAATGGCTTTAGGTGAAGAGTATGCTGGATTGTTTTCTAATAATGACGAACTATCAAATAAAATTTTTAAGGTTGGAGAAAAAGTAAAAGAGAAAGTTTGGAGATTACCATTACATAAAAATTATGATAAATTAATAAACTCTCCAATAGCAGATATGCAAAATATAAACTATTCAGGTGGAGCCGGATCAATTACTGCTGCACAATTTTTACAAAGATTTGTAACTAGTAAAACACCATGGGCACATTTAGATATAGCTGGAATGGCTTTTTCTAAAAAAGCAGCAAATTTAAACCCAGGTGGAGCCACAGGTTTTGGAGTAAGATTATTAAATCAACTAATAGAGGAGCATTATGAGTAATATAGAACAAACATTATCAATTATTAAACCAGATGCAGTAGAAAGAAATTTAGACAATGAGATTAAAGAAATGTTTAAAAATAAAGGTTTTGATATTGTTAAAGATAAAAAGATTCAAATAGCAAAATCTGAAGCAGAGCAATTCTATAAAGTTCATGAAACAAAACCTTTTTATAATGATTTATGCGCGTATTTATCATCAGGACCAGTTGTGGTGATGATACTTGAAAAAGAAAATGCAGTATTAGGTAACAGAGAATTAATGGGAGCAACTAAACCAGAGGATGCTGCAGAGGGAACTATAAGAAAAAAATATGGAATTTCTATTGATAAAAATTCTGTTCATGGGTCTGACAGTGTTGAGAATGCTAAAATAGAAATTGATTTTTTCTTTAAAGACTAATTAAAAATTTTCATAATAGCCGCAGGGTATAATTTATGTTCTTCTTGGATAATTTTTTTATCTAATGAAGTTTCAGTCTCTTTTTTTGTGATATTAATTTTTTTTTGTATAATTATTTTTCCAGAATCAATTTTTGTACCAACATAATGAACAGTGCAACCAGAAAACTTTTCATTATTATTTAAAGCTCTTAGACTTGTGTTTAAACCTTTATATTTAGGAAGGTAAGAAGGGTGAATATTGATAATTTTTTCTTTAAATCTTTTAATGAAATTAGCAGACAAAACTTTCATGAATCCAGCCAGACAAATGAATTTAATTTTTTTTTTTTCAAGAATTAGTAAAATTTTTTTTTCGGCAATTCTATTATTTTTATAGTTTATTATTTTCTTTTTAATCTTGTATTTTGCTGCATACTTTAAACCTAATGCTTTTTTATCCGCAATAACCAAATCAATTATAATTGGAGATTTTTTAGTATTAGAAAATTTAATTAAATTATCTAAATTACTTCCTCTCCCAGAAATAAAGACAGCAGTTTTAATTTTTTTATGTCCAGTCAATTTTTCCATTAAGTTTAATTTTATTTTTACTAAAAATTACTTTTCCAATAACATAAGGTTTAAATTTTTTAGAAAAAAAACTATTAATCCTTTTTAAATTTTTTGGATTAATTATTAGACAAAAACCCACACCACAGTTAAATGTTCGCAGCATTTCTTTATCTTCTATATTGTTTTGCTTTAACCATTTAAAAATTTTTTGAGGTTTGATCTTATTTAGGTCAATATCAGCAGTCATACCTTCAGGAATTACTCTTTTGATATTGTCTCCAAGACCACCACCTGTTATATGAGAACATCCATTTATAAGACTCTTACTAAGTAGATTTAAAATTTCTTTTACATAAATTTTTGTTGGTTTTAACAATTCTTTTTTAAGAAATTCATTATTTTTTAGATTAATTTTTTTTTTTTTTAAAATATATCTTATCAAAGAGTATCCATTGGAGTGAACACCATTTGAAGGTATGGCTACAACCAAGTCATCCTTTTTAATATTTTTTTTGATTAGTATTTTTTTTTCATCGACAACACCTACTGCAAAGCCTGCTATATCAAATTTCCCTTTTTCGTATGTGCCAGGCATTTCTGCTGTTTCACCACCAACTAGCTCACAATCAGAAATTTTACATCCTTTTATTATTCCTTTAATAATTGATTTGAGTTTTTTTAAATTAATCTTATTGGTTGAAATGTAATCTAAAAATAAAAGTGGTCTTGCTCCCTGCACAATTAAGTCATTTACACTCATAGCTACTAGATCAATTCCAATGGTGTCATATTTATTAAGTGTATTAGCTATTTCCACTTTTGTGCCAACACCGTCTGTACAAGCTACAATTTTTGGCTTTTTTAAATTTCTAGGGATACTTGATATTGATCCAAAACCGCCAATATTAGTAGATTTTTTTTTGCCTTTGTTTTTTGAGGAGATGTTAGATATAAACTTAACGAAATTGTCTGCAACATCAATGTTTACACCACTTTTTTGATAGGTAAATTTTTGTTTTTTCATTAGTATTAAATATGCATATTAAAAAAAAAATTAATAGATTGAGTAGAATATATATATTTTTTTTATCATTCGTTCTATTGATTAATCTAGTTTTAACAACATCTTTAAAAGCAAATTCCTTTAAAATTACCGATCTAAAGATTTTTGAGCCATTTGATCTTAATTTCAATAAAGAAAAAGTTATAGACAAAGCATTTAAAAAAGCATTCACCGAGCTATATTTAAAGATTACAACTTCAGGTGATAAATCTAAAATTAAAGATACATCACTTATCAGTATCAAGGGATTAATTGATTCATTTACAATCAATAATGAAAGTTTTGTTAACAGTGAATACCAGGCTGAATTTGATGTAAATTTTAATAAAGAAAATGTATTAGATTTTTTTGAAATGAAAAATACCTTTCCATCAATTCCACAAAGAAAAAAAATACTATTCATACCAATTATTTTTGATGTTCAAAAAGATAAAATTTCTTTATTTACTAATAATATTTTTTATGAAAAATGGAATGAAATTAATGAAAGATATTTTCTACTAAATTATCTACTACCAAGTGAAGATATTGAAGACTTAAAGCTTATACTCAACAATAGAGAATCAATAGAAAGTTAT
>Ga0209709_10001176_pt1 | contig 24371 bp, 22 predicted proteins | sample ArcticOcean_MG_C_2_FD_187435 | JGI IMG/M metagenome (GOLD analysis project Ga0209709, IMG submission 187435) | Marine microbial communities from western Arctic Ocean - ArcticOcean_MG_CB4_136 (SPAdes) (version 2) | ecosystem: Environmental > Aquatic > Marine > Oceanic | place: Arctic Ocean...
CGGTGGTAATGATGATGATCGTCTATTGCATGCGTCGATTTTCTGTCCTAATGATGAATTCGTCAATTCTATTGTATTCCATTCCATTATATTTTGTGCAAGGCAAAGGGTTCTACAACTACCGCCCTTGCAATCATCGGTTTCTCTTGGTTTTTTCGTAAATTTAGTAGTTAATCCATACTCCTTCTTCATTGAATAATTATCATTACTATAATTGTTACTACTACACGTATGATACCAACAAGAATTATCTATTTCCAATTCGCTCTTTTTGACAGGATCTTTGCTGTCGAAAAAAGTAATTATCGTTTGCATCATGGATTTATCATCGTCATGCTTATCGAGACATTGCGTTTGTTCATCTTCACTCAATATACAATTATCCCCGCACGGCGACTGAGAATTTATACTACCACATTGGTCAACCATCATGTAATTCTTATACCATTCTTTTACCGGATTACCTTCTTCACGCATTTCAGCAGGGATATCTGTGTCCCCCATAGACCAAAAACAACTACATATCTTTGAATAACGTGCTTCCAATAATTTATTATATTGTTTTTTAAATTCGGTTTGCGCTGGAGAATCACTTGGATCCGGTTGTTTCCAATTAAAAATATCTTTCCTGGCGCAAAATGCTTTCATATTAATAAGAAACGCATTGTCTTCTGTCCCCCTAGAATAAGCTGAATGATGTAGGAATGCCCCAGCCTGTTTAGTTGTCAGGAAATTTAAAAATTGACCTAAGCTGGTAGTGGCGTCAAAATTGGTATCAAATAAAGTGGTCTTTTCTTGATCGGTAACGTAATTTCTTAATCTTTTGATGCTTGAGGTTGTCTTATCTTTATCAAAAAACTCATCTTTATTTAAATAATTACAACATCCTCTGTCCCCTGAAGTGGTGTCCCCGATACATTCGCTCACATTATCCCCACCTGGCATTGAATCATCAAAGATCCCAGATGCCATGATGATATTAATTAAATCATCTTTATCTGGTGAGGGTGGGGTAATAGATCCATACATACCGGGCGATATATTTGTATCGATTATCTCTTGTAAATCGGCCTGTCCGGTGGGCGACGATGACAAGGTTTCTAAATAAGTTATGATCTGAGCATTTTTTACACCTGTATTAGTAGAAGGGGATAATGTTTCTGGGTAATATCCACATCCTGAACTGCTAGTCGGTGCATCAGATTCAATCCGCGTCCCTGAAAAATCTTCTTTATACCACGTATCATCTTCTTGTCCATCATATTGATAACACGGGAAATACTTTAGTTTGCCAAATACATTTTTACTATAATATTTGTTGGTACATTCTATTCCACGGCCCCCTCCAGGTGAAAGAGATGGTGAAGGAGATGGTGAAATAGAATCAACATGACATAACCCACCTTTCCATCCAGTAGTGGCGTCCACTATATCACATCCGCCATTTATAAGTGGATAAATATCGTGACAAGAGGATCCTGTAGTGCCGATTACATCTGTTGACGTGGGATCAAGGTTGCATTGATCTACCAGATCACTCCATCCTGGGCTATCTCTAAAATCTCCACTCAATTGGCAAGCCTGCACCCTTGAATCTTCACCATATTCCCCTACATATATGGGTGCATAGCTAGTACCCGAAGGACATGTTTCATTATGTAAAAGGAGACCTTGCATCCACATATGTTTCTCGTCACGACTATTCATAGATTGTGTGTTGGAGGCTACATTATATTTACTTTCTGCCTGTATCAAATCACTTCTAAGACCGATGCTTTCGTCAGGTGCAGGTGTTAATAGTGGGTCGGCTAAATGCCCCGAAACCCATATAAAGAAATTCGTTAATGAATCTCCGAGAGCCTTACTCCTAGGTTTCCAAGGTAATTGGTCAGTGTCTTTCATCCGACTGTCAGTCGCGGCAGGATTATAGTCTAGGTCTAGCCATTGATTGCATGGACCATGAAGTAATAAATTCATATATCTTGGATATTTTCTCGCACGCCATTGAACAAGACCGCTCTGGACAATATTAACTACGGGTTTATGATCAGAGCGACCCCACCTAAAATCATCTCTAACAATATTATATGAACACCAATTTTCTGGAGTATCCGGTCCATCTAAGTCAGTCGTATATCTCGCACAGACATTTGACAATGGATCATAAACACCGGCGCCATAAGTTTTTATTTCATGATTAGTATAATCATCCAGCGCATTTTCGGTCAAAGGACAATGACTGGCAGGTGAGGGGGATGCGAATACTCCTGTATCTGAATTTACACTTCCGGTACAACATTCCATCCGCGCCTTAGGTCCATCTGTTATTGGATCTATTTGATCGGGTCTGATATTTGATACATATTCTGGGATCGATTCACCCTTTATGCCTGATTCTGTCCTTGCATAAGTAGCAAATGTTGATAGTCCATTCATATTATGAGTCATATTATGAGTTGTAAATCTAGGTGGGAAATTAAACATTGGATTTGACCAATCTTTCCTGTATTTATAGTGACAACCTCTGTCGCCACGGTCAATAGTTAACCCTTTAGAGAACCCAGATTCTATGACCGGTGAGAAGTAACCTGTCGTCATGACACCCTGAATCGGGTGTTCAACGTCTTTTTCAAATTCCTCATAAATGTAACATTGCTCGGCTTCTAGATCGCCATGAGATGAAGTCGTCGGTAAATAGATATAACCCGGGGGCGCATCCCAACCAATATTACTACACCCCCCTGTGATGCCATCTGGGAATATATGATCATCGGACAAGAACGGCTTCCAGGTCGTGCCGAAACGCCCCACAGATTCCCATGTCTTTTTGCCGTAATATTGGTCAATATCATCATCCTTCCGTTGCGTTTTTAGTTTTGTTAGGTCACCATACCCACATCTCGTCCAAAATTCATCTAGACCATTGGGCGCAGGGAGAGCAGTTCTAGTATAACAATTAGTGTTGTAGCCTACCGCCCCTCCATCGTCCCGCATTGTGCAATATTCATATCCGTCGCGTAGAAAACCAGGACTACGGTGATTCTCTGTCCCTACTGTCCCTGCAAGGGTTCCGACGGGTTCTTTAGTATTTTCATTGGGGTCTTGACCGTTAACATATAAAGAATCTTCGACCAATGTTTTAGGATCCATCTTCTTTCTCCCTGATAAATTACATCCCGAACCTCTAGCGCTTTGTTTATCAGGACAGCACCTTATTCCATTAGTTCCACAGAACACCATTCTTTCTAGTTATAAGTAAACTAGATAATATTTTAAAAGTTTAATCTTTATTTTTATTTTAATCCATAATTTAACAATGGGTCAAACTCCTAGTAAAGATCAACAGTTTAATGATTTATATTCATCTTATATTCAGCAACAGCAGAACTTAATATATCAGCAACAGCAGCAAATTAATGATTTATTTACTCATAATTTAGAGGCACAACAACAAATGCCTCCGAACACGTTCTTTCAATCCGATATGAATCAGCAGCAACAATATCAGCAACAGCAACAGGCACAACAACAGCAACAATATTCACAGCAGCAACAGCAACAACCATTACCTCAATTACCAAGCGCAAAGCAGAAACTTGATCCTTATAAAATCCTTAAATTATCTAAGAATTTTGATGAGAAGATTCTAAAAAAAGCATACTTAAGGGCGGCCATGAAAGCTCATCCGGATAGAGGTGGTTCGCCACAAGCATTTCAACAAGTATCCATTGCTTTTACTATTTTACAAAAGAAACTTAAGGAAAGAGAAAATAATCATGACCATCATGATATGAGAAATGGCGCAAAGCAATTTGTAACTCAGCAAATGAATCAACCGAAAGTAAATGTAAATATGACTGAAAACTTTGATGTTGATGTTTTTAATCAAATCTATGACCAAAATAAAATTCCTGAAGTTTATGACGAAGGATATGGATCATGGATGAAAGATACACCTGCGCTTGAATCAGAACAAGGGAAAATGTTCCAAAATGGATTTAATAAAGACATGTTTAATGCCACCTTTGAAAAATATAAACATGAACAATCACAAAGGACACCTCAGAATCAATTAGCCTTAAGAGAACCCGAAGTCAGAATATCAATGTCAAATCAAGATTCATTAATGACTTTAGGACAAGGTAAAATATCTAATTTTGGAGGACAAACCGATAATCTATCCTATACTGACTATAAACAAGCATTTACCGATGGTTCAACCTTAATTGATACATCAACTGTAGATGTATCAGGTAGGTCTAATTCTATAGGTGGGATTAAGGCTCAGCGTTCAAATGTTTCATACACATTATCTTCTCAGGACCAACAAAGACTTGCGTTACAACAAATGCAGGATAAGCAAGAAGAACAAAAAAGAGTACAAAGATTAAATGTTTATGACCAAAGACAAGCAGAATCCTATGAAAAAATTCATTCTATGTTATTAAGATAATTGAATGACAATCCCTCCAAATCTAGCCTCATCAGCATAACACTTCTGATCTTCAATATAACATTCATGAATATTACCTTTTTCATCATTTACTAATGAATAGAAACCACCCGTATGATCTATATTATAAAATTCTATTTTATCACCACTTTCCGTTAATGTTTTCTCCACGCATTTATGACAAACCATATTTGGATATCTTTCAGAAGAATTCATTTTATCATTACAAATAGGACAAGAAGTCATTTTATTAATAATATACTCTTTCTTTTTAAATATTTAGACTTCAACTTCATCCGCGGTTCCGTCTAACATACCTCTAGCAGCAACAAAATCCCGTTGATTTTTGGTTGAGCAGACACAACCGGTGCTAGTGGAGAACGTTGAGGGACAGCATAAGGGACTCGTGATATTATTCGCCCACATGAACATCTTTTCAGCAGAACCCTTAACACCATCAACAGGTGGTCCTCTTAATGCGGCCTGATCGGATAATTTCATCTTAATCGGTCCCTGACTCGATAAATACGTATATAACGTATCATTCGGAACTAAAGAAGTCTCATCGGGAGATTTCATCCAATATTCATCATTCCCAGTCTTGAGACATAATCCATCATAAGGACCAGTGTTTACATTAGAAGCAACATTCACGGGACCGGGTTTCGCACCACCCGCCTCAACTGTATTATTTCCGATAATTGAATTACCCGCATCAGATTTCTCATCGTCAAATCCGGACTGATTTTGTCCGTCTTCTAAACCTTCAACATTCGTGTATAAGAATAATAACGTCGCACCACCGACAATTATCTTATGAGTATCTTCTTTCAAGACACCTGTGATCAAATAAACAGCAATAATAACAACAATTAAATTCTTGCAAGAAAACATTTATAGGTATACTATAGAAAAATAAATTAATGGAATTGATTGAAGTAATATCTTTCATAACAATCATAACAATTATATTTATTATTTATTCTGAATATTCTGTTGGTCAAATATTATTCAGACCGGATTCATCGGGGAAATTATCCATGAATTTAAATTCATTATTAGGTTTCTTAATGAATCCTTTTTATAAACGAGATTTATGGAATTGGCAAACTCTAGATATCAATTATGCTTTTGTTATGATTTATTCATCAATTATTTTCTATGTGATACTATAATTGAATGGTTAAGAAGTTGATAGGAGGACTTGATGAAGAAGCTATGGGGAATGAACTGCTCAGGCTCAAGATGGAAAAAATCGCCCGAGATGCGAGATACTTGGAGGGTGAAAGGGACAATCTGAAAAATCTACAAGCTGAAATTACCAGTGCGAGTAGTTGGTGGCCGTTCAGCGGAGGGGGCAAAAGAACTAAAAAAAGGACTAAAAAAAGGACTAAGAAGAGGATTAAGAAGAGGATTAAGAAGAAAAGAACTAAGAGAAGAAGAACTACTAAGAGAACTAGGAGACGGCGTTAATATTCTCCTTTCAAGATTTTATTCAATGTTGATCCTGATATTTGGATCTGATGTTCTAATTCTAACTTCTTAATCAGACTGCTTTTCTTCATCTTCTTTTTCCCGATATCATCTTTATATCCGAGAATTATCTGTAAATGTTTCTTATTGAATTTCTTTTTACCATGTAAATATGAATTCATTTCAATGAATTCATAATTTAATTTGATACCTTCATTCGTCTGATGGTAACCATAAATCCTAAGATTTTCATTATGAACCTTATGATGACATGATTCACATAAAGGAACTAAATTGTGTGAAATATTCTTATGATGATGATCAATAATACCATTGCTATCAGCTTCATTTTGTTCTTTGATATGATGAGTATGTTCTGACTTTTCCTGACATACTTGACAGATATCCATCAAGATATCAGTATTATAATTACTCTTTTTATCATTGACTAACGTTTTATCAATCTCAGTAATTTCCATCTGAACTTTTCTTGCCAATGATATAAATTCATCACCTAAATCTAATGCCTTACAGACTTCTAGGCCATAGATCGCGGGGCCAGAACCTTCTTCTAACTTCCTTTTATAAATCAATAAATCTTTTTCGGCATCATATTCAATTTTCAGATGATAGATTTTTAATGACTCAATCTCTTTGATTAACTGAATATCCATCAATTGATGTAAATGAGACGTAAAGATAAACGAACATTTTAAATCTGATAATGTCTTTAGACCAGCAGAAACAATAGAGAGAGCAGATGTTGTTTCCGTTCCAGAACATACTTCATCACCTAAGACTAATGAATTTTTATCGGCGCGTTTCAAAATACCTCTCAATTCACTCATTTCAACAGCAAAACTAGATTGTCTTTTGAAAATATTATCATTATTGAGAATCCTGGTAAAGATTTGAGTATATGGCGAATACTTCAACTGAGAACAGGGGACATAGAAACCTGCCTGAGCCATAATCAAAGTTAGACCGATACTCTTCATGAGCGTTGATTTACCACATGCGTTTGTTCCGAACAATAAGATACCGTCTTCGGATAGAGAAACATCATTCGGTATATATTCTATTTCGGTTTGAATACGTTCAACAATTGGATGTCTTATATCTTTTGCTAACATCATACTCTTTTCCGAATCAATCATTTCAGGTTTACAATAAACATTTTCTACAGATATCTTCGCTAAGCAACTATTTAAATCAATGAATCCAATCAATTTAACGATCTTATCAAATAATTGTGGATGATAGAATTCTTTGATTCTATCCAAATAGAGACTTTTATTTAATCCCTGAATCTTAGATTGATTTGAAACCAAAGTATTGGATAAATGATTCAGATAATCAAACTCCAGATGCGTATTCGCACCCCTCTTCGTAAATTTAACATCCTTGAGATCAAGTGTAAAATTACCAATGAGAATAACCGTATTCACTAGATTACTGACTGATTTCTTGAATGTTTTTGCCCGATTGTCGGTGACATATAAATAGAATCCATATTTTTCATTGTGATCTTGTTTTACCGAACCAGGTTTTTTATCGATATATTTACCTAATCTGGAACAAATTAGATTAATAATATCTTTTGATTCCATAATATCATGCTGCAATTGGTCTATTTCAGGGTATTTACCTTTCTTAAATACAGAAGTAATCATATTCACTAAAGAATACTTCTCTAATTCATTTAATTCAAATATATCTTGATATTCATTCATAAAATTATCTAACTCAGTTAATGATTCTTTATTTTCTGTAATGATTTCAGGTAATGATTCATTTACTATTACAGCAATCTTTTTAAGATAGATATAGGATGTATGTAATGAATAAAATTCATAGGGAGTTAATAATGATAAGCCCATTTTACGATGTAATTTCTCAACATCTACTATCTTCTTAAGATTGGGCTTGATTTTATCATAGAGAGATAACCCTTGAAATTTTTCAATCGTATCATATCTATTCTGTAACTCATCCTTATTCAGAATGGGATAGAGTAATCTGTTCTTACATAATCTTCGCCCGATCGCAGTATCGCATTTGTTCAGAATAGATAGCAATGAATTATATTTTTCGGATTCATGTTCTTTATTCGGTATCAGATACAACTGATAAATACAATTATGACTTAAGATTAAATTCTGTTCCGAGCCTTTGAGAATAGGCTTTGGTAAACGAGTAAGATTTTCTAATTTGTGTTCATGAATAAATTGTATCATATAAACATATGAAAGTGTTATCTCGGGACAATCAAATCCTAAATATTCGGTTGCCTCAAGATATCCCGGTTGAAAAACTTTCTTTAACATATCATTTTGAAATGATGGTTTTTTAAACTGAGAATCAGTGTATAGGTTTGAATGTAGAGTTACTTCATTGATTACAAATTGATTACAGATATCATCTTTTGTCAATTCAATTTCTTCGTCCATATGAAAGATAGTTTCTTTCGGTGAATAATAATGAATCAATCTGAATAATTCATCTTGCCATAGATTCTCATCTGTTAATGAAGATTGAATCTTATGAACGGTATTCTGACCAGTTGAGACATCAATTGCCGATAGTCCCACAACATATATCTTTCTATCGTGTTGCTGAGGATAGATATTGATATAGACTGATACTAAGTAATTTGTATCAGCATTGTTGTAGTTCTCTATGACGGTTCCGGGACTAATAATATCTGTGATTGCCCGTTCTACATTAGGAGGTTCAGTAATTTGATTCACTAGAACAACTGTATAGTTGTGATTTAGTAATATTTTTTGAAATTTAGGTAAGGCGAATGTATTCCATCCTGCCATGAGAAAATTATCATAGCTGATTTCTTGAATACTCTTATTCCTTCGGGCAACTTGAATTCCTAAGATATCCGCTAATTGATAGATATCAGCTCCTTGAGAAATAGATTCATTGACAACGGCATAGATTTCATAGAAACCACCGACTTGCATTAAGACAACAGTATTGGATCCATATTTTTTAACATTTTCATCATGATAATTTATATATTCTTTTAAGATATAACAAGCTTTTTCCATTATTACAATAATAAGTAATGATTATTTTTTTAAATATATATTACTATATATGATGAAATCTTCTAGAAATCCGAGTGTAACCGGTTCTGTAGACTTTGCCCATATGGTAGAATCTGTTGCGAAAGAGAGGTCTAAACTTACAGAGGTAGAAAATATGTCTATTGATCAGTTAAAAAAGATTGTCGGAAAGGAAAAATACAGTAAAATATACAAAGAAGAATTCAAAAAGATGAATCAATGCGAAGATAAATGTATCAATAGCAGAGATATAGCCATCCAAAGTAGACTCGTCGCATTGGTTTTACAAAATAGATCGGGAACAAAGACAGTGGCACGAAGAACTTCTAGAAGACCTACACGACCCACCTCTCCGAGAGCAAGTCGCCCTCCAAGAGAATACTCTCCTGATCCAGTTAGTCCTGTTAAGGAACCAGAATTAAGAGATCCACCACCACTCCCTAAGAGGGCCTCTAAACGGAAGAAAACGAGAAAGAGAACCAGAAAAACTAAAAAGAGAAAGACCAGAAAGAAGAGAGTGTCCAGAAGATAAGTTTATATTTAAAGAATATTTTCATTAAGGTAGTAAAATGACCGATAACGATAAATACATTTTTAATGTAAAAACAGTTCAATCGGGTGCTTTCAGAGTTCTGATTGAATCATTGAAGGAGATTTTAACCGATACTAATATTATCTTTGATAAAACGGGGATTAAGTTAATCGCTACAGATAATTCGCAAGTTGTATTGATTCATATGAAATTGAATGCCGAAAAGTTTGAATATTTTTATTGTGAAAAGAAAACAACTATCGGCGTAAACATGATGAATATGTTTAAGTTGATCAAAGCAATGACTAGCAATGACACGCTATCTTTATTTATTGAGAAAGATAATCCGAATCGTTTAGGAATTAAGATTAACAATGTGGAGAAAAATGCTCAGACTGTATTTAAGATGAATTTGCTAGATATTTCGGAAGACGAATTGACTGTCCCGCCTGCTAAATTTGAGACGGAACTAACACTACCGTCTTCTGATTTTCAGAAGATCATTCGTGACATGACAAATATCGGAGAAAATATTGAGATAAAGAGTGTGGGTGAAGCATTGATTTTGAACTGTGAGGGTGATTTTGCTAATCAGGAGACAGTTTTGTGTCAAACTCAAGGTGGTCTAAGTTTCTCAAAATCTGCGGGACCAGAATTACCAATTCAGGGTATCTTTTCCTTAAAATATTTAGCTCTCTTTACAAAATGTACTAATCTTTGCAACTTAATCCATTTATACATCAAGAATGATTATCCGTTAGTGATTCGCTATGATGTTGCTAATTTAGGACATATCAAATTATGTTTATCTCCGAATTCTGAAACGGATTAAAGTTAAAAATATAAATGATTACTAGATACATGGATTCTTCTTTGGGTGAAGAATCTGATCCAAATGATTACATTTATTATAATTACAGTTCATCCGATATAGGTATATCCGATGAATTTGAATACATGCTAATATTCCTATTCGTAGTTGTTAGTTGGACACCCTGTCTTAAATTAGTGAATTCATGTGTAACTAATTATCAGCAATCAAGGAGAAATAAGAGGGCACTGAAGATAAAAACAGTCAATTCAAATGATGAAGAAAATTTATTAAATGAATGTCCTATTTGTTTAGAACAATATGCCAAAGATGAAAAAATCTGTATTTTACAATGCGATCATACTTTCCATGAGAAATGTATCAAAGAATGGTTAAAAAACAGTGAAAATTGTCCAAATTGTCGTGAAAATATTATATAATTGATTTCTATACTATGGGCGCCGAATATTCTATGTCAAAGGATTATTTCCCAGATGAAACATACCAAAGAGAGAGAGTTGAAGAAACGAATGAATCTTTATGTAATTCAAAAACGATAACCGCCGATGATAATCAAATTGCGATTACTGGGAGGACAAAAGATAATTATATCAAACAATTATTCCCTGATGTGAAGAATCCTTTATCTTACATGAAAGATAAAGATTATCTTGACTTAGCATGTGGAATAAATCACATGGTAAAAGGGACTTTTTTAACTTCATTATCATGCGGTCACTTAAGACATGGATTAGATATTCATGATTTGGATAGCGAGGAATCCCCTGATATCAAATATACGAAAGGTTCTGTTTATGATATGAGTGGATTACCTAAATATGACGTAATTACATGTAATAATTTTCTTTATTTCTGGGAATTGGACCCGAAGCAGATTTTAAAAGCTTTCCAAGAATTATCAACTCATCTGAAAAAAGATGGAGAGATTCGTATATTTCCTATTTATTATGGGAATTATAGTCTGAACTATATTCCGCTTCATAAATCCCTGAATGAAAATTTCTGGATTTCATGTCTGCAACCTGAATATTCTGATGAAGCCCCGCTTCTATATAGAGATAACGAAACACATAAGGCACCAGTCATAGATGGCAGACATGAAAAGAATGAAAACAAAGAATTGATGAGTCACACATTAATCCTAAAAAAGAAAATCTAAACTATATTTATAAAGATGGCGAAGAAATCGTTAAGAAATAGGAGAAGAACCGGAAGACGAAAACCTAATAAATCTAAATTAAAACGTCATTCTTCTAAGATAAGGAAAAGACGGACAAGAGCGACAAGGAGAATAAGAAGACAAAGAAGAAGTCATTTACTGAGAGGAGGATGAGGGGGTGGTAGAAGGGGTGGAGGTACCCCATATCAGTTAGGTGGTGGAGTACTTCCTGGAGGAGGATGACCCTAAAATAATATCATTCCCATAATTGAAATCAATCCTACCAATGAAGAATTCTCCTTAAAATACGGATTATTCTGAAAGTGTAGATAAAATTTGATTTCTACTTAAAAAGTCTAATTACATTAATTAATAAGAATGAAACTCCTCCTTAAGCCAACGAACGATGAAGTCAAGGTTCTCTATCATGATGATGCGACCGATGAAGCAAATTCAAGGAGAGATTATAGAGGTGATGCAGGTTTAGACCTGTATTGTCCGTGTGATATTCTCATTGAGCCGAAGACAATGAGGATGATTGATTTAAAAATTCAGTGTGAGGGCTTATCTGAAAATGATGGAAGGAATGTCTGTTATTATTTGTATCCACGATCATCTATTTCTAAGACACCATTACGTCTAGCAAATTCAATCGGTATTATTGATTCAGGTTATCGGGGTAATATCATGGCCGCTGTTGATAACATTTCGGATGAACCTTATCAAGTTCAGAAGGGTCAACGATTATTTCAGATCTGTGGACGATATCTTGAACCGATTGAACTACAATTAGTAGAAGAATTATCCGATACAGAGAGAGGTAATGGAGGATTTGGTAGCACGGGTTCTTAAATAATCTTTTCTAAATTATATTATATGGAAACATTCACAACATTATTATTCTTTTTTTTAGTATTTCTTCTCTTCTGTCAGAATAAAGAAAATTATGAAAATATTTATGATACTTATGAATCAAATAAGGTTTTACCTAATGAACCGGACGATAAGCAATTCTATGCATGTCGTCAAGAAAGATTTCAAGATAATTCTGATTTCCCATTTGAGAGATATCCGAATAGTAACTACAGAGTCAAAGTCAATCAAGTTAAAAAACCTCTGAAAGGAACATTTAGTGCCTTTCTGGATGTGAATAAAATCAGAACATATGATCATTTTTATCATGCGCCAATATGTGAAGATGATCCGGGCAAAGAATCATATGATTTTAATACCGATATAAATTCTCCTTTTAGACTCATACCTGGAGCATTCCCAGAAGAAGACGTGAATGTTATTTATCAAGAAGAATTAGATAAAGATTCACACGATCTAAGAAATCCATATTATTTTTATGGTAATCCGAAATATATTCAAAATAAAATGCTATATGATGATGATATTCAAGATATGTTTCTCAAAATTAAATTAGAGAAACCGTTACATCATGAAGACGATAGACATTTAGTTCATGATCATCAATACGAAGGATTATAACTTAAAAATAATCCGAGATAATTTATATATAATGATAAGATTCAATCTCCCTAGATTTGCTAAGCATGCATATGTTAAATCAAGTTTATCTCAATGTAATATCCCTGAAATAGGATTAGTCTTCAAACAATCATACGATAACTTGCCGTTTGATCCTTACCTGCCAAATAAAACCAGACAAAGAAGATATGCCAATTATCATATTACGAATGAAGGTAATGATAATTTCAATATTGAGACCACTACTAAAAATATATTCATACAAAATGTTATGGATGACAGAAAAGAACCAAGAGAATTTCCGTTAATTGAACTGAGAACAGATCCCTTTCTATTAAATTTACTTCGTTTATCTTCACAGATGGTTCATAGCAATCAGCCTTTTCATAAGATATCAGTAGACGTTCATCAAGTTCGCCAAATATGTTATCCGGACATTGGATCTCATAATTCAATGGAAGGCATTCATCAGGATGGATCAGATTATATTATTTCAGCCTGTGTATTAAATCGTCATAATATTTCGGGTGGATACAGCTATGTATATGATATGAATAATAAATTGCTAAAATCCCATCTATTGCGTGAAGGTGAATTTATTTTTCAAGATGATAAAATTCTATATCATTACGTATCGCCTATCCAATATCTCCCGTGTGATACTTGTATCCCTGAAGGCTATAGAGATATCATAGGTTTAGATATTGAAATACTTCAACTATGATATTTTAACGACTATTATATAATTTTGGTATTAATTCTTCATAATGATCTAATTTCTTTGTTTTTTCTCTTACTTCTACTGATAATTCTTTGAGTTTGTATCTACCTTCGTGTAATAAATCTTCGTAAGTAGATATCGTTTCAGATAATTCATGTTTCTGAAGTTCAACTTCTTTGACTCTCTCAATCAGTTTTTCAATGATTGATTGTTGATAATGAATTGTTTCTGTTAATTCTAGCGTTGTCTTTACAGGTAATTCTTCTATTAATTCATCCGGCGTATCCTCTGATATAAAAAAACGAGATTCATAGATGACTATGCCTTCTTTATTCCGCTTACAAATCGGAACTCTTATTTCAAGACCATTATTATGCAAGACCAAGATATCATTACAACGATTTACAAAATTACCTCCCTTAGAAAAAACTTCCTCTTTATTCATCATTGTAACATACTGAATATGACAATCTTTTAAAAAATCATAGGGCATCTCAACCTCGGCATATCCAACCAGAGCTTCTCTGATAAGAGTTAAATCTTTAATCATTTATTCTATTTATAGTATATAAGTTTAAATATGAGTGATATAAATCTCATTTATCCAGCCATTATTGTTCAGTTAATTACTTTCATGCTCTTTTTAAAAAGTAAAGCACATGACAGATATCTATTATTTGTAATGATAATTGGACAATTAATGTTAATAAGTGGTGAAAGTAATAAAAATTTTAGGAAAATAGAAATATCACATATATTATATGTATCAACTATTTTGCTTGGATCACTCTATTTTGAAGAAAAATTCAATTTGCTGTTTTTATTATTTTGTGTAATAGTAACGTTAGCAACAAGACAATATTATAATGATTGTTTATTTTTGATGAGCAATGAAAATTATGAATTTGAAATCTATAAAGATTTACCAATTAATTATGATTACTTATTTTTAATATCATTAATGATAATATCATACCGTTTATTAAAGAATTAATATTTATATATAGTAACTATGGAACCCTTACAAAACCTATTGGCTATTTATGGCGATAAAAAGAAAGTTTTATTACACTATTTACCCCATGAAACAACTAAAAAATTAGATAATCATGAATATGTCTTGGATTTAGAATCATTATTCCTGAATGATAAGTTAATTCTGATCAAGAAATCAACAGGTAAAATAGATAAATATGGAGTAATCACAAAAATTACTGCTGAAAGAATAACAATTAAAAACAATAACAATATTTCTTTGGCAAAAGATGATTATTACATCTTCCGATATCTAAAGAAAAATAAATCAAAGAAAGATAATCGTATCTTCTATGAAGAATTACTTAAAAGTTTAAATTAACTTATAGTATATTATTTATAATGGATCTTGATGATTTTGATAATTATGAGATAAGAAATCCCAAGTGTTTCTTAGTAACAATTGGCATAGGTATCGTCGTAGAGATAATAGTATTATTTTCTATCTAGAATATCCATCATTCTAAATTTAATTTTATTTGATTTTTCTTTCTCAATCAGAATCTTAATTTTTTGATTGTATCCTTCGGGTAAAAGATAATCGCCATAATATGATTTGAATACATTATATAAACATTGAACACACTTATATTTTTCTTCATCTTCTGATGAGGATAATACCAGAATAAAGTTTTCTAGAATAGGATGTATCTTCCCTGTAACTATCTTTTTCTTTTCTAATTCCGTGATTAAGATTGAATGACCTATTAATTTGTCCAATCGTTTATTTCTCTCACACATGATTAAATATTCTGTTGTAGCGACTAATTTCATTTCATTGATATTCTGATAAAGTTTATCAGATAATTTCTCTATCATAGTATTGATATCGGGATTATTCGGATAGAGATAATCAATTAACTCAATGTAAAGCGGTATATATGGGCAATGTACAACACATTTTTCTAGGATGCTCTCAATAATCATTTCCCTAAGATAATCCTTATTGAGCAATTTTGTTTTGATCTTTTCTCTGATCGTTAAAATATTCTTATCAGTGAGTTTGTTTAGCAAACTCGTAATTTCTTTAATAGACGAAGAATCGGAATCAGTATTCTGATTCTTAAATTTCTTTTTGCCATGCTTCTTATTCATTTCTAATCTGAAATATTTCTTATTTAACTGAATGGAATCAATGAATTTTTTGAGATCATTTAGGTCATCATTCTCGCGATTGTAATCTTCGCAATCTGATAAAAATTTCTCAGATTGAAATAATTCATTAATTGTTCCTTCTGAGTAATAAATCATATCTAAGATAATATAATCTATAGTCTTTATATAGATTAAAAATATGGTTGTTTTATCCGCGTCTGAATTTGAAAGTCAAGAAGAAAAAAGATCTGTCCAAGGATTGAATCAAATTACAGACCAAATGAACCGAATATCATCTTCATCATTTGGTCATACATCTGTTTCTCCGACAGTTGAGACCGCGTTACAGAATGATGAATTCATTGGCTATCTTGAAATGGATGGTCAAGTAGTCGCATCTGGTTTCGCGAAAGATGATACATATAATACAGAATATAAGTGCCGAACAATCTTATTACACACCTTTTCTACTCACGAAGATTACCGAGGAAGAGGATTATGTAAAAAGATTGTAGGAGAATTCATTAAAAAATTTGGAAAGAACTGTATCCTCTATCTAACCGTGAGAACAGAGATTGATAATGTAAATGAGTCTGCGATCAAATGCTATGAAAAGAATGGATTCATCATGTTACCGTCGGTTTATCGTGATCATTATGATGGAAAGAATTCTGCGATGGTTAGAATGCCTACCCTCAATAAGAGTCGGAAAACATCCAAGAAATCTAAAAAAAGAGTTAAAAAGAAATGATTCTTTGAGAATAATTTTCTAATCCTATTATATAATGCCGAAGGGACCGAAGAAATCATTGAGTAAGCGACTAAACCGAGGTAAAGCCGTATCTAGTACTGCTCAAGCGTTTGGGAGCGCGGTAGCTCCTCATTTATCTTCGGCGATGTCTTCTTTGCAACAGAAGACGGGTGATGCCGCGAAATACATGTATGAAAATTTACCAGAACCTGGTGCTACAATGGATGAATTATTTTACTACTCACCGTTACTAATCGATATGAAGACAATGTTTAAGAGGACCGATATAAATGTTGCTCTGTCGGATAAAGTCTTTTATGATGGTATGGGAGAGTTTCTCGCGTTACATAATCAGGGTCCGGGTTCAGATTTGATTGGTTCCGAAGAAATAACAATGGTTAGAAATACGTTAAGAGGGACTTTATTTCATTCTAGATTACCGGATGAATGTCGTATTCTGGTCGCATCTTCTAAATCAGTCACTAAAACAATGATGGTGAAATTTTTAGAAGCATTTTTCGCCGAATTTATCATGTCGGACGGCGTTAATGCTGCCTCAAGAGCACCCATGTCCATGGGTGCTCCTGGGAGTGGATTCGCTCAAGTCAAAGAACAAAAACGATTGGAGAAACTGGTAAAGGATATGAGAACTTTAGAACAAAAGGCTGATACAACTTCTCAAGCTCTCCATGTATCTACATTAGAAAGAGATATCAATCGTTATACAATGGAGTTGAATGATGTCTTGAAGAAGATATATGATCATATTTCTGATAAATCCGAAGATCAAGATGTCGTAACAACGGTAATGGGTAAATACAACAAACTGACCGTTGGTCATCTGAAGGCAGGTCATGATGTGCATAATTATTTTGGTTCCGATGATATGGACGTTGCTCAGAAAAAGAAGAGATCTAAGAGAAAGAAAAGATCAAAGAAGAGAAAGCAATAAATTTGATATAAAGTATTATCTCTTAATTAAATTAACTATGAGTCCCCTTAAAAATTTCGTAAACATTTCATTGACCTTGGGTTTAATGACAGGTTTATCTTACGGTTCATATCAGTTTTGCAACTGGTATGGATGTAATGGCTTAATGTCATTCCTCCGTTCCGACCTTATTTGTAACGCATGCGTTGACGCAGCATATCATCTGAAGAATTATCAGATATCACTTTATGGTTCGGCATTCACCCTAATTTCATACAAATTATCATCTCTGATCAGTAAAGCCTCGGCACCAACAGATACGTATATCTTTGAAGATTATGACTTAGGGAGAAATTCTCCACGTAGTTTAAAACCAAAAAAAATTAAATAGAACTTAATAAATGACAATTCTTTATCCTGATCTACAGAATTACATTCGTTGATTAAGTTAGAATTTCATTTTCATGCTGTAGTTGATTTTGATTTTAATTATTAATTAATTCTTAAATTTTTTATTTACCCATATATATATATGGGTGACACTGAAAGCATCGCCGACCTAATAGCAGATTTATCTGAAAGTTTTACACGTGAATCATATCATAAATTAGTCTTAACCTGGTCAGGTTCCTCGGAATTCGCTGAAAAGTCTACAGAAATTGCTTTTGGTGAAAATGGGCTGTTAAATCCCGATATTACAGAAGATCAATTCGCCGAATTAATAGGGCAGATGGGAATGGAGAAAAGTCACGCATATAGTACTAAAGATATTTTTGATTTACTTAGTGGAAATATATTAATTTCACCCGAAATTAGAAAGAAATATGAAAGTCAATTACATATATACTATATGACTATTTTAAACTATTTTCTGGGATGCCGCGATTTAGAGAGAAAAAAAGGTGGATTAATCTATGCCTTGAAATTACAGGAGGGATCTGAAACTCCCATTAAGGAATATTGGGCAGGTTGTGGGTATGATGTTGACGATGAAAGGACTTGTGACAGCGCGACGCGAGAGGATATAATAGAAATACAACGATTTGTTTATACTTTCTTCTGCAAAGAAGAAGATGAAGCGGCGTTCATCGCAGCACTTGAACAACCCTGGCCAACGGAGGGAAATGGTGGAGGATATTCCGAAGATGATGCGGTGCCCGCGCACGCACCCGCCACTGCCCCTGCTGCCCCCGCTGCGAGTGCCCCCACTGCCCCCGCTGCGAGTGCCGCCACTGCCGCTGCGAGTGCCCCCACTGCCCGCACCACCTCGGCTCATCGCGCCCGCCTGGAACGAGCGACTAGAATGGAGACAAGAATAAGTCAAATTACAAGAAAACTGGCATCGCCGCGAATGGTCTGCACTGGTCCAGAAAGCGTTCCTTCGCATCTTCACCTTCGTCCGGACGAGGACGAAGTCCATCGCGGTGTTTGGGGTGACGGAGAAGCGGATGAGTCTGCGACAGCCATGACGGATACTGGAGAACCTGAACCGGATGTTGAAGAACCTGAACCGGATACTGGAAAACTGGCTGGGAAGGACGAGAGACAACAAATAGTAATGGATACAGATAGAGTACAAAATATAAAAAGAATCCTCGAAGTAAGATCAGAATTAAGAAAGCCTCTGAATGAGGTGGCTGATTCTCAGGCGCGCGCCATCGCCGCGAATAATAATATGAAACATAGCGAACCAGGAATATCACTGGACGAGGACCAAAAAATATTAATTGATGTGAATATTAAAATGACAAAAGTTTTAGAACATTCCGGAGTGGCGCAATTACTGGAAGACTTTCAAAGCGAGTTTTTTTCATCTCATGGTGAGGGGGAGAAACTGAGGATCGCTGAGGCTGTGCCACCCGAGCCGACGCCTGAGCCGACGCCGGCTCCGGCTCCCGCACCTGTTCGCGCTCCCACATCCAGTGTATTAGATACGACGTTAGAAGTTGGAGAAGAAGATGATGTTGGGCTTGGGGGCGCCAGTAAGGAGACGGGACCAGCGAATAGATCCGGGGGAACAAGAGCCAAAAATGGCGGAGGAGCAAAATCGAGAAGAAAAACCAAGAAAAAATCAAGGAGAAAAACCAAGAAAAAAACGAGAAAAACACGGAGGAAATCCAGAAATAAAATCAGAAAGAAATATAAAAACAGAAAAACACAGAAAGGTGTTTATAGCAGAATTAAATTATCAGGTGGAGCACAACGGGGCTGCGCGGCGTGCGACCAAGGTCATTGTCTTAAGCATAGACGGGGATTACCGGCGCAGCAGCAGCCGGCTGCTGATGCGCGGCGAGTCGGAAACACAGGGTGTATGTTTCTCGCGGTCGCTCTACAGACTGTTGGAAGAATTATTTTTTGGGACATACCAGTATGGATCGGCCGGGGAGTGCTCGGCCTACTGGGGTGGCTGGTCTCCATGGTGAGGGGTCCGGAAACAGGGGGGGATGTAAATTTAGGCGAGTCCGTAGAAGCGGTGGCTCCAGGACCAGACGGGTCCGTAGAAGTGGAGCCTCCTTCACCGGCTCCGGCTCCGGAGCCCTGGATTCCCTGGACGCTGCACGAACCAGAACCGGAGAGAAGAGTCATTCTTTCCGAACCCATCTGCAAACCCCGCCGCAAACCTCCCTGGAAAGACAAGTCTCATCACTGTTGGCTGAAGCTACCAGAGCAGGTACCTCAGCAATGGATGCAGCCCCCCCCCCCAGGCAGCACCGTAATTTTTGAAAAATATCCCCATCGCGCTGATAGCAATGGAATTTTACGAAAATCTCCGATTGAACCCAAAAACCATGTGAGGTACATTTATGATGATGACCATGAAAAATTAGCATATTGGGAAACATTATTAAATGTACCTTACCATGATCGTCCACAATTCCCGTGCGTGTTTCCCAACGGCGCGACAGTGAAGGCGGCTGGCGGCGTGTTTCCCAACGATGTCATTCTAGATCCGTTGGGGCGGCGCACGGGACGCGGAATAAAAGTATTAGGAGTAGAAATGATAGAGAATGCACCGCAATGGAGACAATTCCTAGAAAAACAGCGTGTATGCCTAGGCGACGTTAAAAGTAAGGGAACTACATTGGTCCGCAACATATATAGAGAGGCCGAGGGCAAGAAAGTACCCTTCCGCATCACCACTGATTTTGAAACGATACCGGAAATAGTGAAAAAGGTCAACCAACCCGTCGGCCGGATTATTGATCCTCAAGAACTCACCAGTTGCCCTTCACAAAAGGGCGCAGATACTCGGTTCATGACTACTGATGATAAAGAATCTATTAATATGATTGATGTTTGGCATGGTTGTGATCCTCTTAACATTGCTGCTATTAAGCTTAACGGGTTTAGCAAGGAAAAGGCGGCCGACACGGGGTTATATGGACCGGGAGCATATTTTGCATCACAACCTTGTAAAGCTCTGCAATATTGCAGCGCTATCGGAACTGACGGAGACGCGGGTGCGCAATTCCTGCGCGCGCGTGTTTCTGCTGAGACTAAATTGCGGGAGAAAAGCTGTCCTAAGCCAGTCCTGGAACAAAGGGATAAGTGGATAAAGCACTGCCGGGCAGATGATTATAGATCTGATCAGCTGCCAGAAGATCGTGTATATAAGCTCGGGGATGCGGTGTTATACCTGTCTCGTAGTAGCAGGGGATTGACACGTGAGTCTGCCAGGATAATGGAAGTGCAGATAAGGACGATTAGGGGGAAACAAACATACATCTATCGTATAAAATTCGCGCAGTGGAACAAAACCGCGACATTTTTTTCTCAAACGCCTCGGCGAGGCGGAGATGAAGTCCTTGCTTATCATGATGAATTGTGGCCGGACATCCGAATTTATTGTGTCGTCCATTCTAGTGTAATATTGGGTGTTACCGTCCCGATTTCTGGAAGCCTCGTCGGCACCAACGGGTGGGTGCCGGCGAAGCAATGTCTGACAAGCAAGAGCGCGAAATATCCTTCTTATGATTCCGTTATGGCTATAGGTGGTGTGGCCAATGGAGGCACTCAGATACACCACGAATTTGTGTCAATGGAACCAGAAAAGTTCACATATGTCTCACATGTCATTTGGTTTACCACTAATTAAATTAAATAACTTAAATTCATTCTAAAAATAAATTTTCACTAAGACACAAAATGAGTTAAAAAGTCTAATTAAAATTAAATAGAACTTAATAAATGACAATTCTTTATCCTGATCTAAAGAATTTTATCCAGAATGATCCCTTATCCGATTGGTTTGAAATTATCAATCATAAATATACTTGCTATGAAAAGAAAGAACCATCCTCTTTTGAACTTGAATTAAGAGAAAAGAAACAGAAATATAAGGATGATTTTTTTATCTTTCTAAAGAATTACTACCATCATTATTTCGGGATTCATCTGAATCACGAAGATCTAAAGACGAGATTAGATACGAAAACAAAGGGTATCTTTATTCAGTGTGAATTATATCATGAAAAATATGATATCATATTAAGACCCGATTTAATCATTCACAGAGATGTATTCAAAGAAATATTTAGTGAAGTCATTGTTGAAGACTTACCTGAATATATCGTATCTGATATCTTATATCAAACCGTTCACTTTAATTCTGAAAAGACAGACTTGCTCAATGATTTGAACTTATATTATTACAAGTGTAAGATTTATCTCTGTAATCAGATAATTAATCCTCACTCAGATAAAGGATATTTGTTTGCTAAGGAATACCGACACAAGGACAATAGGTTGATTAAGAAAGAGTCTATCGGTAAATTTATCTTTACATCGGACATGAAACTTAAGATTAAGGAAGGTTTAGCGTGGTTAGATAATTTAAATCATTATCACGACGATTGGTTAATTTATCCGAAACCCACAATCAAAGAACTATATCCAAATATGAATATTAAAATTGGTCCGTGGGTCAAAGAAAAACAAAGATTAGCTGAAGAAATCAAAGAAATAACTCTTGTATGGAATATCTCCTATCATAAGAGATGTCTCTTACATGATAAAGGTATCACGACATGGTCCGATCCTATTTTACTTCGTAATATTTATCCCTATAAAATTAGAGATTCAGGAAGAGAACTCATTCAGGAAAAGATGATTACTATTAATTCACAAACTGAGTTAAAAATTTCTCCACGAAAGATTAAAAGCAGAGAGTTTATTCATCATATCAAAGATAAGAAAGATTCTATTATTCTAGATATTGAAAGTGTTTTGAAATTAGACGAACGAGAAAGTTATTTCACGGATGAAATCAATGATAAGAATCAGAATGATCCTAAGATATGTATTATTGGAACAATTTTGAATCACAATGATGTTTTCAAAGATTTCACAATTAAATATCTTGATGAAGAAGAAGAAAAGAAAATTATTCAGTACTGGCTCTCTTATTTGAAGAAGTCATTGAAAACTGATAAAATCAAGGTTTATCATTGGGCTCCTGCCGAAAGAATATACGTTGATTACATGATGAAAAAATACCCCGATTTAGAGTATCCCACCTTTGAATTCATTGATCTACTCAAATATTTCAAAGAAGAACCTATTACGATTCAAGGGTGTTTCGGATATGGATTAAAAGAAATCGTTAAAATGTTATATTCTCATCAGCTGATAAATAATCAATGGCAAGATGATACGGATGGATTGGAGGCGATGGTTCAGATCATGAAAACATCCGAAGACGCTTCTCAGAAGAAGATTCCGATTAAAAGATACACCGAGATAAAAAAGATTATTTATTATAATTATATGGATTGCAAGGTTATCACAGATATTTTACAGATGCTAGAGAAGATGGTTTAGATGCGAGTAATAGTGACATTGTAATGATTCAGCTCATCTTGGTCATCTATGTCGGTCCATACATGATTCCCCATAAGTTTCCCATTCTTGAAGAGCCAAAACGGATGATCACCAGAGTCAGGAGATACACAAAATGTCCACGAACACTCATGATCGCCTTTCCAAAAAGGTGGATCATGAACAATATATTTATCTTCGTCTAGTTTCTTGTAAATAGGATAATTATATTTGTCTCTTCTTATTTCGTGATATATCCCACTCAGGAAGGATTTCTTCCGTCTTTTAATCTCTACGCTAATTTTTTTTTTTGGATATTCACCCTGGATCTTGCTACTTGATGATAAGATTGGAATACTCACCTCCTGACTAATTGGAGGTTTTACAGGATGAGAACGACACATCGGACAATCCTTACACTTCTTTTTACATTCTCTGCAAAGAGGGTGATTCACTTTTCCACAAGTGACAACATTATCCGAACAATCAACAATCTCTTCCATACAGACACAACATTCAATTTGTTTGTCTTCCTTTTTATTCTTGAAGTTCTCCTTGCGATGGTGTTTCATCATCTGCTTCTCCTTCTTCTTGGAAATACCCGACCGACACTTTTTTCCGCCCTTGCTCTTCAGGACCATTTTAGCCCTATATGATTACTCTTTAATCAAGGTTGTTCAGATAGTAATCAAATTTAACTTGAAGTTCGCGAGTAAGTGATATCTTCTTCATCGTCTTCTTCATCGTCACCCACGTGGAACATTGAAATGATATCTGATTTATTGGATAGAAAGCACCGAATATTTTAAATCTAATTGATAGATATATTATGTATCCCAAACAGGCCTTATCATTAATATGTTATTTTGTTGTTTGCGCAGTTCTCATTTTTATGTATGGTAATTATTGGTGCGACAATCCGGACTTTAAAGACCCACTACAAACAAATCTGGGTATCGGAGATTTAGATGGATGGTCGTTATCGCATTTATTATTCT
>Ga0209709_10001178_pt1 | contig 24359 bp, 37 predicted proteins | sample ArcticOcean_MG_C_2_FD_187435 | JGI IMG/M metagenome (GOLD analysis project Ga0209709, IMG submission 187435) | Marine microbial communities from western Arctic Ocean - ArcticOcean_MG_CB4_136 (SPAdes) (version 2) | ecosystem: Environmental > Aquatic > Marine > Oceanic | place: Arctic Ocean...
AAGCTGTTCAAGGGCATGCGTAACTTTAACGCTCCGATTGACCAGTGGGACACGTCGCAGGTGACGAACATGCGGAACATGTTTATGAATGCCACTGCGTTCAATCAACCGCTCACGTTCGACACGTCCCAGGTGACGGATATGCGTTCCATGTTTGATAGAGCCAGGGCGTTCAACCAGCCGCTGACGTTCACTGACACGTCCCAGGTGACGGATATGAGTTACATGTTTTGTAATGCCATCGCGTTCAATCAGCCGCTGGCGTTCGACACGTCCAGTGTGAAGGTTATGATTTACATGTTTTCTGGTGCCAGGGCGTTCAATCAGCCACTGACGTTCGACACGTCCCAGGTGACGACTATGGAGGGCATGTTTCAAAGTGCCACTGCGTTCAATCACCCGCTGACGTTCGACACAGCGCAGGTGACGAACATGCTTGCCATGTTTAGGAATGCCGTGGCGTTCAATCAGCCGCTGACGTTCGACACGTCCAAGGTGACGGATATGCGACACATGTTTGAGGGTGCCACGTCGTTTAATCAATCGTTAGCGTTTGATACGTCCAAGGTGACGACTATGTGGGGCATGTTTCGTGGTGCCACTGCGTTCAATCAACCGCTGACGTTCGACACGTCCCAGGTGACGGATATGGAGAGCATGTTTGAGGGTGCCACAGCGATGACCTATCCCAAACCGAGCCAACGTCCAAAGCCCACAACAAAGCAGGAACTCCGAACATGGATCGAGGAGTACTGCCGCGGCGAAAAGAACCACGGCGAACCCAACACCTGGGACGTCACCAGCGTGACGGACATGTCGGAGCTGTTCAAGAACATGGACACGTTTAACGCGCCGTTGGATCAGTGGGACACAGCGCAGGTGACGACTATGCGTGACATGTTTGAGGCTGCCAGAGCGTTCAATCAGCCGCTGACGTTCGACACGCGCAAGGTGACGAACATGGAGGCTATGTTTGCTGATGCCCGAGCGTTCAATCAGCCGCTGACGTTCAACACCTCACAGGTGACGACTATGCGCTGGATGTTTAATGAAGCCTACGGGTTCAATCAGCCGCTGACGTTCGACACGCGCAAAGTGACGGTTATGGAAAACATGTTTATGAATGCCACAGTGTTCAATCAGCCGCTGGCGTTCGACACGTCCCAGGTGACGAATATGAGTGGCATGTTTTGGAATGCCTACACGTTCAATCAGCCGCTGACGTTCAACACGTCCAAAGTGACGGATATGCATAACATGTTTCATGCGGCCGAAGCGTTCAACCAGCCGCTGGCGTTCGACACATCGCAGGTGACGAACATGGGTTACATGTTTAATGGGGCTTACGCGTTCAATCAACCGCTGACGTTCGACGACACGTCCAAGGTGACGGATATGAGTTACATGTTTGCTTATACCACAGCGTTCAATCAACCGTTGTCGTTTAACACGTCCAAGGTGACGAATATGCGTGGCATGTTTTTAGATGCCACAGCGTTCAACCAACCGCTGACGTTCGACACGTCCCAGGTGACGGATATGGAGAGCATGTTTCGTGGTGCCACAGCGATGACCTATCCCAAACCGGTCCAACGTCCAAAGCCCACAACAAAGCAGGAACTCCGAACATGGATCGAGGAGTACTGCCGCGGCGAGAAGCACCACGGCGAACCCAACACGTGGGACGTCACGCTGGTGACGGACATGTCAGAGCTGTTCATGAACATGGACACGTTTAACGCTCCGATTGGCCAATGGGACACAAAGAACGTGACGAACATGGAGGCCATGTTTTCTGCTGCCAATGCGTTCAACCAGCCGCTCGATTGGAACACAGAGCAGGTGACGAACATGCGCGAAATGTTTGGTTATGCCATAGCGTTCAATCAGCCGCTGACGTTCGACGACACGTCCCAGGTGACGGATATGAGTTACATGTTTTCTGGTGCCATAGCGTTCAATCAACCGCTCACGTTCAACACGTCCCAGGTGACGGATATGCATTTCATGTTTTTAGATGCCACAGCGTTCAATCAACCGCTGACGTTCGACGACACGTCGCAGGTGACGGATATGAAGGGCATGTTTTTAGATGCCACAGCGTTCAATCAACCGCTGACGTTCGACGACACGTCGCAGGTGACGGATATGAAGGGCATGTTTGATGGTGCCAGAGCGTTCAATCAGCCGCTGACGTTCGACACGTCGCAGGTGACGAATATGAGTGGCATGTTTCGGAATGCCAGAGCGTTCAATCAGCCGCTGACGTTCGACACGTCCAAGGTGACGAATATGCGTATGCTGTTTTATGAAGCCTACGGGTTCAATCAGCCGCTGACGTTCGACACGTCGCAGGTGACGACTATGACGCACATGTTTTATGGTGCCAGGGCGTTCAATCAGCCACTGACGTTCGACACAGCGCAGGTGACGGATATGCGGGCCATGTTTATGCAAGCCACAACGTTCAATCAGCCGCTGACGTTCGACACGTCCCAGGTGACGGATATGGGTGCCATGTTTCGGAATGCCAGAGCGTTCAATCAGCCGCTGACGTTCGACACGTCCAAGGTGACGAATATGGGTGCCATGTTTCGGAATGCCACGTCGTTCAACCAGCCGCTGACGTTCGACACGTCGCAGGTGACGACTATGACGCACATGTTTTATGGTGCCGGGGCGTTCAATCAGCCACTGACGTTCGACACAGCGCAGGTGACGACTATGCGGGCCATGTTTATGCAAGCCTCTGCGTTCAACCAGCCGCTGACGTTCGACACGTCACATGTGACGGACATGCGTACCATGCTTGAGGGTGCCACAGCGATGACCTACCCACGAGTCGGGGAGGCACTGAACATTCAACTTGTTAAGATGAACGACATCATTGCAACAGGGTCTGGAGGCATATTTGTTACGGATGATTTTCGAAAATTACCCAAGACGTGCCTCGTGAAACCAGACCCAGACGATGCTGAGGAATTTATTTCGAAGAGTCACGTCGAATTACTCACGCAGGGAGATATAATAACGATGGAGACATCTACTTTGGGTCCCGCTCGATGTTTACCATGTAAACACGTGTTTGGCACGCCAGAACTGCATGGATGGTTAAATGAGAATGATGCAGACATTGAACAGAATATGGACCCAGATGCGGGCGGACTTTTGGGACTAGCGCCTCGATTTAAAAACGAGTGCCCCACATGCAGGGCAACAATTGAGCAGGTGGAAATTCTCTCTGACGCTCAAGCTAAAAACTGGGACAAGTATGAAGGTATGGCGTTAAAAGAAGAGGAAAAATTAAAAGTTGAACTTCGCGATTTCAAGAAAAGTGCCGAATATAAGCAATATGTCTCCAATGTATCGACCAAGGGTGTCCAGGATAAATTGGAAGAGGAAAAAAAGATTTTGCAGGAGGAAGACCGTAAAGGGGCAGAAATGAGAGCAACGTCGGATAAGATACAAAAAGGGTATCGTGATCAACGTTTGTTTAAACCAAATGTACCATTAAAATTTTAAGTTTACTGAACCCATCTACCATCGTGTACTAATCGTCTCTCGACTTGTTGGCACCATTGATTGAAAGAAAATCGTCCATCGATTGGAGAAACTCAATTTTACAATTTATGATACATATATAGAGTCTTTTTGTTAAGAAAAACATTAATATTTTACTTCTATATCGGAGCCCGTCTCTGAATCATCTATTTTAAAGTAGGCTTCGAAGTTGGAACTTTGGGGCAAATCAATCCTTGAAACCTTTCGTGGATTCTTCTTCCTGCTCTTCTTTTTGGCGGACATCAACAGCGATTAAATATTTAGTATATGATATAAAATGGATAGCGATATACTAAATATTAAGTTGTGATTCGTAGTTATAGACATTTTTTACACGTTGTTGTATACCAGCGATGGCGACTAAAGACGATACAAACCCGATGATAAATATATTGACAGAGAGTACTGCAATAGTTGGTGCCGTTTCTAGCGTGATGCTACTATTAAATGGTGATTCGTTGATGTAGTCCACGATAAGAAGTAGAATGGCGTGTGTGACTTGATCTGTTTTGGTGGTCTGCTGTTTAAATTGTTCAAAGATGGGCATAACTCGGTCTCTGGCTTTGACGATTCCTTTTTGAGAGAAACGGACGCCGTTTTCTAAAAGTGTCCTTTGAATATTGACGATCGTTGTCTGTAAGAATTCGATGTGTGATTTACATGATTCGTAATAGTCGCCAACGAGTTCAATGGCTCCTTTATGTTTTTCTGCGATCTGTTTGACAGAATCAATGACTTCTTGAGGGATATTGTCGATGATGAGTGGTTGTAGAGTTTTCTGCAGATGATTGTATGCAAACATTAGTATAGATGAAGGGTGAACTTTTATAGTCTGGTGGTATAAAAGTTTGGATGTGTTTGCCAAATGGCCATTCGCGTTTCAAGTTTGGCAGCCAGAGAGATGTTAAAGCGTTCTAAAGAACTATTTTTTTATTGCAAGTCTGGCGGTTGCAATGGGTTTGAGTATGTGTTAGAGCCTACCGCCGAAAAACCACTGTCAACAGAAACTCAGACATTGGATTCTGGTGTGTTATTGCATACATGCGAGCGTTCCCTATTTTATTTGTTGGGAACAAAGATTGATTGGAAGGAGGATGTAATGGGTTCTCGATTTATATTTGAGAATCCCAATGCGACATCAATGTGTGGTTGCGGCGCGACATTTTCGACATAGCCCTTGACTTATGATTTGGACGTATATAAATGGCATGGCATGTTTGTAATTTATATCATGTGCAAAAACGATCTATTGAAAAATGGCAGAGGCATTACGGTTCGCGCATACTACAACAACATTATTTACTTGACCATGCTTCTTTTGGGTTCGTTGGCATTGGCCTCGTTGAATCAGACCGTGCCTGGCGGTGATAGCGTTGCTGCTTATACTCATTGCTCTTTCGTCGGGGGTTCAACCGGTACTGTTGAGCCCGCCGCTACTACTTCCCGTAGATTGAATGGTCGCAGGTTGGTCGAAGCTGCTGCTACTGCTGCTAGTACTGCCGAAGCTACTGTTATTACTGCCGAAGCTGCTGTTATTACTGCCGAAGCTGCTGTTATTACTGCCGAAGCTGCTGCTAGTACTGCCGAGGACAAACCGGAACACACTCACAGTCACGATCATGATCACCCGGTAGAAGAGGAGGACAAACCCGCGGAATGTGTTCACCCACATGATGGCCTTACCGAAGAAGACGAAGATCAGAACAACCATTTGTTTAACATTACGGTGGCGATTGTGGTGATTAATACATTAGCTTTTGTGTGGTCTATTGCTGCACATTGGGACGATTTCATCGAACTTCAGCAGAAATCACAGTGGGTGGTTTCAATCATTAATCTTGGTTTATTTGCGGGCAACGTCGGGTGGTTGATGTCCCAGGATGGTCTTTTGGACGCACTCAATGACAATAACATTTTCTTGGTGGGATTGGTCAACGTCTATGCGGTCAACCTCGTGGGTCTGATTTTCAGTGTTTTGGATTTCGTCTTGTTTGGTATCTTAGATATGGCAGTGTTCAAGGGCGAATGCACATACAAGCGCTCTTCTTAGATTAAGTAAAACTTAAGTGACTTTAAATTAAATTAATTAATATATTTACAATATGATTTCTGAGCAATTATCTGAATTTCCCGCCGATTCTGTGAATGTTATTTATGCAGATCCCCCTTGGAAATATCAGCAGAATGTGAAGGCGGGTGTTTTGCGTCGTCAGGACGGTTCCATCATTTACCCTTCTATGTCGTGCCATGAGTTGCAGGCGATTGGTCCCGCGGTTGAGCGTATTTGTAAGAAAGATTGTGCGTTATTTCTCTGGGCAACGATGCCATTACTGCAGGAAGCTTTAGATGTGATCAAGGCCTGGGGGTTTAAGTATAAGACTTGTTTTGCGAATTGGGTGAAAACCACCAAGAATGGCGATCGTCCCGCGTTTGGTGTGGGATATTATACTCGCTCGAACGCGGAATTGTGTTTAATAGCTGTTCGAGGAAAGATAGCATCTTACAAGCGCCCATTGCCCGAAGAAAAGGATCGTGGTCAAAATTCAATGACTTCTGTGGTTCATGAAGAGGATCCAAATTGTCGGGTAAATTTTTTAACATTGTTGGAGGATTCTTCGACTCCTGTAGTGATGACTCCTCGTCGCCAGCATTCTCGTAAGCCAGAAATAGTGCGCGATATGATTGTGCGTCTTCTTGGCGATATTCCGCGCGTGGAATTTTTTGCTCGTGAGCAAAGCCCGGGTTGGTTTACTCTTGGCAACGATACAGAACATTTCGTGCCGGATGCGCAAAAAGAACTTTCGTCGGCCAAGTATGAGAGAGCCCACAAAAAAGCTAAAAAAACAAAATAACGAATACTAAATATATGTGAATTATGAATAGATCCCCATTCTAAGATTGAAAATGACATCTGTACAGTTTTTAAAGTCTCATGTCCGTTCAACGTTGGGTGATAATGCCTTCGAACCGAATCAGGAAAAAAAGGTCTTGCCTGCCTGTCAAACACCCAAGCAGGACGATCCTCTAGAATTAGAGAATATTTCTGTAGATGAAAAAACAGAGGAGGTCTTATCCGATCCAAAGTTTGGCATGTTTAGCCTTTTGGCATATCATTGGACAAATGGCCATAAAAATGCCGTCTTGAAAAGACGCAATACTGTGTATTGTTCACATATATTCAGCTCATTATTTGCATTACCTTTATTGGTATTTATTACACAATGGTCCATGTATATAGCCGTTGTTTCGCATCAGTCAAGGACATACAATTCAGGCGCATGTCCAATGGAAGCTACTGTGGAAGAAAAACTCATGATGGCGGCTGTAAGCATGTTTTATTTCATCAAGTCGTTTTTCTTATACGATGGTATTGTAGACCGCACAAAACGCAAAAAAATGATGCCAACAGACGGATATATTGTCATGCTAGATACATTTCAGGAATTTGGATTTAATATCATGGTTTATCTTACAAATTTATGGGTAATTTTCGCGGACAAAGACTTTTTGAACATGTTTTTCAATACATTGGCTATGGAATTCTTAATGGAAATGGACAATGAATTTGAACGTACTTATTTCTCATTTTTGCCGGGCGTCGCCGTAGACATTTACGACAACATGTTTGTCACTTATCGAGAAAACCACATTTTAGTGGCGCAAAAGAAACATACGTCATGGGGATTCAGATGCTGTCGCCGCATTACTTGGCTACCCTTTAAGTTTCTGATCTTTATGTTTATGATATTACCCCTGATCTGTTTCATATTTATATTCTACGGCGGTATTTGTAAATGATCCCTATTTAACTGTCATACAAATAACCAGTAAATGAGAGATATACATTACATTGGAATTGTGGCTGGCATTTTGGCTGGCTCAAGCATGCTCTATTTTTATATGAACTTCTCGCGAAAGCCCGTTCATGGACCTTCCACCGACAACGACAAACAGATCGATTCGGAAAACGAAGAAAAGGAACTATAAATCGTCAGTTGTATTGTTTCCTAAATACAACTGGTATTAAACTAAATATTTACAGTACAAATACCCAGATGCTGTTACTGTAAAATGTATAATACATTTGTGAATGCTTTCAGTTACAACAACATCACTAAATATGCAGCATCCAACGATGAACATTTACAGTGTCTCATCAAATTGAATGGGCTTTGTACACGTTTCAACCAACTGCCAGGTGTGCCAGCTAAAATGAGATTTTATTTGAAAGGTGGTTTAACCTACCACAACTATCATAAACAAGTCTCGACCGAAGATATCGATGGTTTTTTTTTAATAGTGACTGAAAATGGAGGTGAGTTTAGTATGCAGGTTGACGAAAATAATATTGGAAATAATGACGGGTGTGGTTACAATGCTGAGCTGGAACAAGTATGGCAGCAGGCCTTTCTCCATAATAAAGATCGATGGTTAGGGGACTATGAAACCAAAAATACGATTGGAGGAACGAATTCCGAGCAACTTCAATGCTTGGGAGGCAGCATGGCATCATTCTTCAACCTGAACATTGACATACACAATAGAAAATGTAAACTGGATTTACATTTATATGCAAACATACCGTCAGAGGCGATAATTGAAAAAACAACTGGAAAAAACACCACAATCATCAAGTTCCAACCCAAGGATTATATAGAACATGCCCGCAACATACCAATGTTGCAGCAAATTTTTGTGCTTGATTTGGATTTTTTTCGTTACGAACAGTTTCGTGTACTCCTGGAACGTCTAATGGGGTTTGTCTTGGTTGGACCTATCACATCTGAGCCAGGGGGCCCCCCAAACCAAGACAAAAAAAACTCATTCAAATTCCCCAAAACATATCGTAGAGTGAAACAGTTATTTGAACCAGGTTTGGCACTGCTTGACATAACACTACAGGAATATGTCAACCTCTATCCACAATCAAACGAATTTGTGAAATATACCAAATTGTTGAAGGACCCAAAGGACCCATATTTGCAAAAGTATTTGGCACTGTCAATGAGAGAAACTTTAAAGTTGATTGAGGCAGAAACACACATATTCTGGTGAAATCAGCGTCGGCATCTTTGTATTTGATGCCCTCGGCGATTTCTCGAAATGAATCAAAAGACCACCTCCGGACTCGAAGACAACAACGGGGACGTCCGCCGACCCAGATGACCAGTGTAATTTCAGGGTCTTTTGAATTGGAGTCTCTCAAAAGGAATTCGCGAACTGTCTATTTTTGCTTGGTCTTCTGAAAATTGGTCCAGGCCACAAGAACAGGTGGATGGTGCTATGAAACAACTCGACCAAGCATTGGACGAATGGTTGGTCAACAATCAATGTCAAATTGCGTACCGTTTCGTCTCGACATCGCCCGAAAAAATAAATGCGTCGATTCTTAACAAAATGCATGAGCTCCAGCTACAAACGGCGACCAACAATGATTTGACCGTGTATCTCTATGTCTCGTACGGTTTTTCTGAAGATGTCACACAGATGGCCACGGGCAGGGAATCAGTCGTGCCCAGCAATATGAGTGAGCCCGACCTGTTGATTCGAACTTCGGGAGAACAGCGCCTCTCAAACTTTTGCATGTGTCATTTGCGATGAACTGATGTTTATAAAAACATTGTTTCCAGAATGCGACAAAAAAACATGCATGTCTAAAAGATTACTCCAATCGTAATCGAAGATACGGTAATTAGTCACTACTTATGATATAAATATCTACAAATCATGTGGCCAAAGACATGTTTTAATATATTTATTACAAACATTGACAAAACACAGGTCACATATAGGTCTGTAATGTTGCAGTAGGGACCAGGGGAAAAATACAGAACATATTAGCTCTGATAAACAGTCCGATACGGAAAACGAATAAAAGGAACTATAAATCTAGACAAAAGAAATAAATGATGAACATTGAACCGGATCAAACCAACAAAGATAATTTAATGGCAACACTCCTAGAAAGTCGTTCTTTCAAGCGCAATAAGCTACATTGGTTGACTTTTTACGGCACGTCGATTGCGACGGCGATTATGTTCATTATATTGTGTTCTTTATCGGCATGGACGCTTTCTGTCGCCCATGAGATCAATGGCGTGGTGGCGAAATCAACGGCCATTTTGAACGATGTCGAGAAAATGTTGCCCATATTAACGGCTATTTGTGACCACGAAAACTTTACCAAGCGGTACGGACGCGTCTGTTCTGTTTAATTATGAACTGTACATAAGAAATAACACCGAATTGATCTTTTATCTGTATATTATTTATCTTGCTGGACAACTCCAATTAAGTGTTTTTTAAATAAACTAGTATTTAGGGGAACATGTGCGATGATACTCTCTATGATTCCTCGTGGAATTTGCATCGACCTTGAAACAACGATTACCGCCAAAATTTCGGACGCGATTCGTGCGACCGGTTCCAAGCGATTTGAGACTCGAATCATCGAAATTGGCGCCTGTCATTGGCGCGATACCTCTCGACGTTTTATGCGGTTGGTCAATCCGATTTCAGTGCCAGTTGTTTCTGGGGCGGCGTTGATGCAACATTTGAAGGACATTCATCAAAAGCCCGTACCAACGCTGAATTTTTGGTCCAAAGTTCTGGTGAAACGCAAGTCGGTGGATCGTACGATGTTTTCAAAAGAAGAAGACCCGGCTGTCTGGCTCGCTCGAAAACCGGAATATCGGGCTGAAGATTTCGCGAAATGGTTTAACGGTGCGCCAGGCCCTGATTTTGTTTCGGAAACAGCGGCTTTGCGGGATTTATTGGCATGGACTGGCAATAATGATTGGTTGGCGCATAACGGCAATTCATTTGATTTTAAGGTGTTGCAAGGATGTGCGGAAAGGACGGGTATGCCGTTGCCATCTACGATTCGTTTCCATGACACGCTAAAACTCTTTCGTAAACTTATACCTGGCCACCAATCGTATTCGCAGCCAAAAATATACGAGAAAATATTCTCTGAAAAATACAATGCGCATGTCGCGATCGACGATTCGCTGGCATTGGCTCGGCTGTGTGTGTATTGCAATAAGCGGGGCAAAAACGCGCTGAATTCCTCATCTGTGCGCGACCAGGGCTTCGCAGAACATTCAACGCGAAGGTCTCGAAATGGTCTGAAAAAGATTCGGAAATCTATGGATCTTACATTTCCAAACAAGGACTCATCTGTGCGCGACCAGGGCTTCGCAGAACATTCAACGCGAAGGTCTCGAAATGGTCTGAAAAAGATTCGGAAATCTATGGATCTTACATTTCCAAACAAGGACTCACAGAAACAAACGCCCGCCAAAAAGCCATTGTCCAAAAAAGTAAATACAATTGCACAATTGGACGGCATTGGTCCCAAAAGCTGCAAAGCGCTCGCTTCTCACAATATTAACTCATTGGACGAACTATTTCTGCGATGTAAAACCGAGGGTTATGAATGGCTGAAGGAAATATTACCGTACGGGGTTCAATGGAGGCGCATTAGTCGTTCTATACAAACGAGTACGAATTAAAACGATTTAAGTACGTGTCACTTCTGTCTCATAGCGTCTTTTTTCTGGAATTTTCAGCGATTATGTGTATAACTTATAGTTATCTATTGTATCAATTAAATATTTGACTTGGAATGAGTTTGCCTATCAGTAATGTCTATAACAATATACTAACACAATGCCAAAAACAACCTGCTTTACCACTTCACCCTGAAGAAGTTGATATTATGGAACGTCATGGTAATGAAAGTGGTATATACGTACGTAGTTCTGACGAACGTTTAGTTAATGCAGAAGTGTATAAACCTGGATGGGCCACACATTTGAAGACTCGTTCTGGAAGTTACACAGGTGCACCAACCTATGTGAAATATTTTATCCCAATCGACAACCAACAATATGGAAACTTGGTAGAACATTTATTCAAACTTATTACGCTCGAATATAGATGTTACGAAAATAGCAATTCGGAGTTGCGCAAAATGTCTTTTACAAGCATTGTGAAACTGTTTGAACATATATGTAAGTATACCGCTGAACAAATAGAGTGTGAAATAAAACGGCTAAGTGATGAAAGATATAGAAAACGCTACAGAATACGTCAAGGTAATTACAGTATGGTGGAACGAAAGAATTTTCAATGATGGAGCTCAAGCTCAAGCTCAAAATGAATGCTGCACTCGAAACAGTTTTTGATTGGAAAATAGCACAGAACGGAAAAAACAAAGGTAAAAAGGTCGCCTATGAACCTATGAATGATGCAGCCAGGAAAAAAATCATATGCTGCGATTGAAAAGATTGCACCATCTTTAGGCAAAGCAGGAAGAGGTCGAGAATCCATATCACTGTCACTTACATATTGTACAATTTTTATACATATAAAGTTTAGAGCTATTATCAAATATATTGACATTAATATGGTAAACATTGTTTTGCTATATTGCGTGCGTAGGGAATATAACTAAGACAATACCAACAGAGTGCAATAAACTGCAAAACAATGAAAAATATACAAACACCCACTTTTACCGGTGTTTTCATCCCCAAATCACACAAAGCAAACACAAGAGTGGTTACTATACACATTAAATACATGCTAGTGGCAATGGCGCGTGTTTTGTCAAACATTTTCTTGCATTGTCTCTTCGGACCCCAAACAACCCCCGTAGAGCATAGAGAAATGATATTTCCCACTGTGTATACAAATGCAAATGATGGTATATCTCCTTTTGCAAGAGAAAGACTAGACAGTAACGATGTCAAGCTACCTGTGACAAAACATCCACAAAATCCATACCACCGTTGTGTCCATGTCAGTGATGGTATACATCCATCATCCTCGGTTTCAAAAAGAGATGTCATTTCTGATATATTTATTAATGTAAATACGATTTTTTTCAAACATATTCATTGATTCTCAGCAATTTCCTTGATTCCAGTACATCCTATCTAGATACTGTGGACAGACATGCATGAAAGGGCGAAAGAGGGGGTTGGTAAGTCAGTAGGAACCCATGAGCCACATCAAGTTAAACCAGGCAAAATTAGTGCTTTTTTTTCAGTGCTTTTTTTTTCTGTTGCACAGGTTTTAATACGGTTCTTCAGTTTTTGCGCGGCCGACACGATCGCCGACAGTGGTGCAACGGCTTTGAAGTGTACCATGCACGTTGTTGTGTTAATCTGCGCTGAAAATAGCCAGCAGCATCATGTATCACGCGTTTTGTGTCAGAACGTTGTAAATCTCATCATTATTGAACCTATCTTTTCCCATTGAGTTGGTCTTGAGGGGTTCTGGTTCTGGTTCAGAGCTAGTCTTCGTCACGTGTTGACTTAACATTTTGATTACGAACGAATTTGCTTATACATGTTTGTTTTACTGTGTTGTCATGAAGCAATAAGTCCATTTTTTCTTAATCTTTATCTTCCTGTTCTTCCTGTAGAGGTCTGGCGCAATGTTTGTTTTTTCTTTTTTTTCTCGTTTTCTGGCCCACCTGCAGCCACTACCAAACCACCCACAACCATTGCTGCTGATGTCGCTGACACTTTTGTTTCGTGGTGGTCATCTTTATTTCTTTGTTTTTGTTTCGATTTTTCTTGTCTTCTCTGTGCTTTTCTTCTCTTTTTTGCTGTTTTCTTTGATGATGTAGGGCGTTGCTGGTATTTGGTACGAGTGTGTTTTTTGTCGCTGTTGTGGGAACAGGGGTTGCACGTTTTTAAAGCTTTTTCTTTTGCATTTGTCAATTTGTAAAAATTATCGGGACAACCATGTTTATCACTGTGGTGCTCTAATGCATAGTGGCGATATTTACGTTTGACATCTGCACAACATGCACCACGTATGTCATCAACATGCTCATGAATATTTGCACATCCAGAACCAAGAACTGCTGCACCAATTACTGCAACTTTGGATGCTTTTCCACCTTCAGAAGATTGGAATTGACGAAAGGGCATTTTGTTCACATCATTGCTCTTTTATATCCTTCATTTTTAGAATGAGCCAACGACAGTCAAACATCACCACCAACTTTTCGTCCTCCATTCGACCGTGTATAAACTTCAAGACTATAAATGATCTTCACGGAGTTTAATAATATGAATTTTTCTTTACCTACCGAAAACTACGCGGGAAAGCTCCTCATGCAAGAACTAATGGCGATGGGCGTGGCCCCGAAGATTATACTAAAACAAGCTTTAAAGAAATAATATAAAACTCTGAATAGTATTTGAATGAATCGGTAGTATATAAATGAAAAAACTTTAATTAAATGCCTACTTTTGTCCAACATGAAAAAATAACATACGAGTACATACAAAAAAAGGCCGAGGGTCCTGGCACTTTTGCACTCCTTTGTTCCACTAATTGGTGTCGATACTGTCCAAGAGCAGTAAGATTGTTTGAAAAATTATTGAACGCACAAAAAATTAAAGGTAATATCTTGAAAGACATGGAAAAAACGCTATTCAAACAATTAAACGTAACATCTTATCCGACTTTTATTGTATATTCAAATGGAGAACAAATATACAAAGGACATGATGCTGCTGCCTTCTGCAAATCATTGGGAATCAAATATAAAAAGAAGATCCATCATCAAAATGGCACTTATTATCGTCTCGGTCCAACAGGCGAAGAAGAAACACTATCAATGAATGCGGCACAAAGGCTAAAAAGCTATTATGGTGAAGACGACGATGAAGACGACGATGAAGACGACGATAAAGAAGAAGTTCATGAAAAAATTCACACTGATGGTCAAGGTAGACAATTTAAATTCGTATGTGATGAAGATATTTGTCGTAAAGTATATCTATAATTTTTTTTCGGAAAGAAAAAGATATTGTTTTCGCGGTATTTGCGTTGATATGCGGTGCATTTCTCTTTATTGTTTTCGCGGTGCATTTCTCTTTATTGTTTTCGCGGTATTTGCGTTGATATGCGGCGCATTTCTCTTTATTGTTCGACCGATATTCGGTTCGACAAGCTTTGCATTTATTTCTTTTTTTTTAAATCCAAATGATGTTCCTAAATAAAGTACAAGGTATGCGCGTCACGGGTCATATGTTTGAATTTTTATTCGGTTGGGTTATTGGTGTTTGGATGGGTCAGCAGTTTCCATTACCATCTGTCCAAACTTTAATTCGTAATTGGTGGCAAACAAAAGTTGAAACCAATGCATCGCCACTAGTCGAAGAGGCAACCTCAGAAGATCACGAGTCCGTTCCGCTTTTTACAGGCGATATGCCGTCGCCCAGCGTTTGAAAAGGAGTATTTAAGCATTGTGGAGCAAAATAAATGTTTTTCTTTTTCTTTGGTTTGTTATGTGGTGTTGTGTTGTGTCAAGAGATTCACAGTATTCCAAAAATCAAGCCTTATTTGAAACAAGTATGGACTAAAATAAATCCTCCTTCCGAAGAGACCTCTGAAGAGACCTCGCAAGAAAATAGTTCAGAAGGTTCAAGTAAAGACAATTAATTATATATATAAACACGTTTTTTTTTTTATTAACGATGACATCTGTATGTGAATTATCTATCCGACGTGACATTCCAATAACAATGATTTATGGTAAATTAAAAAATCATGTTATTTTGTTTGACCCCCCTTATGATATTTCTTCTATTTTAATTAATTTTTGTCATTTTGGCGACCAGCCTGTAAAAATCATCATTCGTCATTCTACCAGAGATGTGGATATTGTGCAACCGTCGATCGCGTCCACCATTATTTCCACGACTGTCCGAGCTTTTCAAGGTCATCGGCTTCAGCTGCCTGACCGTCGCGTTCATAGGCCTTCGTTTGACGGGTTAGGGCAGCAGCAGCAGTTGGACGGGTTAGGGCATCGATTTGGTGGGATGGTTCTTGAAGAACGTCGCCACGAGGCTTCTCACAGGGTTGCGCGTGACACTGGCAAGACCTGTTGTATATGCATGGAAAGTATTTTGGACAATCAGATAGAGGTCACGCCCTGTGCGCACGTGTATCATGGTAGATGTATTGCAAGATGGGCTTACGAACAGCAAACGTGTCCGGAATGCCGTTGTCCGTTAGCATAGTAAATCTTTCATTGTATTTCTCCACGTGCATGTTCTTTCGCATGCTTTGCCGGCATTTTTGATGTCGAACATCGAGATGCATCCGTCTTGATTGTGGTCGCAATCTTGGAATAGTTTGTGGTATTGTGAGCCTTCTACGGCCAATAGATATGGTTTTTTGAGGTTTTGTGTTTTTTTTCGGCGGATGGCCGAGTGGAGTTGAAATTTATTCATGCAGGCATCTTTCAGCGCACAGGTCCAAAGATCAAAATGATTGATCTCGCATGTGGCATATATGTGTGGTATAAAAAGAAGTAGTACAAACAGAACTTGAAACATTATATACAAACGCTTTGACCTTTTATACTGGAATTCGATATCTAATTACAATGAAATACAGAAAGATTATCACCACGGAAGTGACGACAGCGGCCAAAAAATGTTTTATCGACCAAGGCGGCTCAAATTGAATGGTATGGTTCGAAGAGATATCCCATATAAATGTGCCTATAATTCCGGTTGCTATATACATGATGACTGAGAAGATGGTGTTTGAAATGTATTTTTTGAGAATGTTGTGAGGTTTTGGATAAGGTTGTAGGCATATCATGCATGTTTCATAATTCCCTGATGTTTCTTGGTATTGTCTTAAACATTTTCTATGTACATATGTTTGACAATGACAGGGTGATTTTGTTTTGCATGGTTCAAAACAAATATAGCATTCATCTTGTAACTCTTCGAATGGATCTTCTTTAGACATCTCTTTTCTATGGTCATATTATATATCTTGAATCCACGCTCGAATCCACGCTCGAACCTTTTTTTTGAATATATATTAATCGCTTGTATATATTGTGTATATTTATGGATTGTGAACAGCAGCGGGACATTTGGCTCGAGCAGTTGTGCGTGTTAACCAGGACGTTGAACGGTCTCTCGGAAACACCCCCCACAAATATTTTGAAACATTTTTTTTTGCAAGTCGTTGAAAAAGAATTTGCGACAGAATTGGAATCTACCAAAACTGTGGCAAAACGCATTGTATGTTTAGCGCTCGATTCTGTAGAAACCTTGGAGGGCTCTACGCGTCGGAGAGCTGCCGCCATTCTGAAGCGTTGCATTCAAGAGCCAGTGCTCACTCATATTAAATTAGCAGATATTCGGAACATTGCCGTGTTTGAAATATATAGGCATTGTGGTGTTACACTCGATACTTATTTCGAGAGATATCCCAGCCCTCCGGGGCGCCCCGAAGCAGTGACGTTGTATAGTCAGATGGCACACGGTGGGGCGGGCGCGTCTGCCGAAAAAACAGCCCATTTGACCAGTATACTGTTGTATATGCAAGTCTTAAAACGTTTTTTTCTTATAACCGATCATGTTTTGAAGGCAGGTCAGGTGTCCATGGACTCTTCCAATTTGAACTGGATACCTGCTATGTGGTACGGCAAAGTCAAGAAAGATTCACTAGGAGAGTTAATATGGGAGTTATTTTTAGATGTTTATGAATATGAATTATAATTCTTTTACAGTTTTCTTTACAGATTCTACTAAATTGGTTCCCATTTGTCTCCATAATTCAGACTCTGAAACAACATGTTCAACGGGTAAATTCCGCAATGTTTTCGATATATCTTCCAATGTCACAATAAGTCGGTGCACATCTTCTAACATGTTGACAGGGTGTCCCGATTTTAATTTGAACGTGGCATTGTGAACGCGCACCGCAGTATCTGTAGCAAGGCCCATCGTTTTTTCAGCATTGTCCAATAAAACAGCAATTCTTTCCGGATGATACGTTGTTTCAATGATGTCAACCCTTCGAATGACCCAGGTTCCAGCGACCATTGTCCCTAACGTCAGTAGTAGCAAACAAATCGCAGTGACGACCGTCGCAATCGTCCTTAAAAGTTCGCACCGTCCCCAGTGCTTATTCATTACTTTATCAGATTTAGATCTCATTAAATAGGTAAAAATGATAGTCATGATACTAAGTACAAAGAAATTGTCCGCTTCAATACGTTTCAAATCTTTCTTCAAAAAAAAAATTGTATTTAAATGAGCCATTTTATTCTCAGACATACGAAGAGGAAAAGACAGTTAAAGACAGTTAAAGACGATGCAGCAGCCGTCACATTCTTCACAATTGGATGGATTTTATACCCAAAAAAAATATATATAAATCCATTACAAATAATAAATATGTTTACGTTTTTACATAAACATGCTGTTTGGTGCCAATGCGCCACAGTTTTCCACATTTCAATCACATTGGCGTGTGTGGCCAGCTTTCAAGAAATCACGCTACACTCAGATATATTTTGGTCCATCATTTGCATCCTAAACACGCTCATATTATTCGCAGAATCGGAACACACGCCTATTGCGTCAATAAACACCGATACGTGGCAAACTGTCAACAAATACAGAGAACAACTCATTTGGTCGATCATTGCTACTTTTCATTGGAGGATGCGGACATTTTTTAGGTATCAAATAGCTATGGCTGTACTGTTGTTTGCCACACAATACAAACTTTCAAGGCAACTAACGACAATCATTTTTGGAATCTGCTGTTTTTGGGACAGTCTCCTCGTCAAAGCTATATTCACTCTTTACATATTTGCTATCTATAAAAAAGAACGTCAATTTAGAGCGGCGGTCACGCACTCCATTAACAGTCCGACATTAAAAAGCGCATATGCCTGGAAAGCGTTAAGCATCATTCTAGAGGGAGTGATCATCTGGTATATTAGATGTTTACACCGGTTTCCACATACATTTAGATGGAAAAACGTTTTTATAGGAATAGTCGCAGTCTCATTGGCAATTATATATTCCGAATTCAGAGTTTCAAAAACACGCGTTTCCAGGAATGCTATTATACAAAAATATGGACATGGCATGGCAGCTTCTCTTACAGCAGCCAAGGCTTGTCCAGTGTGCCGTCATTGTTTAACCACTCTGGACATGGAATCTTCATTCAATGATGGGCTCTGATACAAACATTGCCACCGACATGTCATCACGGGCACCAGACACAGAAGATAAGTATACCGCCGACGATCCAGCCGTGAATCCAATGTATCCACATTCCATTAGTGTGCGCCGATTCGAAATACCATCCGATTGAACTATACCCACGACCACTGCATTGGCAGGAACCTCGTGCACATATACGTGAACCATATCCATTGGGACTTTTGTATGGGTCCGAGAAACAACATCTCCAAACGTTGCCATATTCTGACCACGGGCGGTCCCATATAGCATGACTGAAGAGCCCCAGTTCTCGTGAAAGGCAGATGGAATGCGAACGCCTTGAGTACCATGACGGATGGATGGCTTATTTACACGCTTGTAAAGCCCAGACAACCAGTCCAAATTGCGTTGATTTACAACAGCGCGATTGTTTTGCAAGTCGTACAACATCATCGGTCGATAGCCACCGTCTGGATCTAATAAACGGTGACGACTGGCATTCCAACGATTATAACACACATTTTTTGGATGCTCACAATTCTTTACGTACCTATTGTACACACTTAAATCGTCCCAGCTATGTGCAACCGAACATACGTGCACTCTATCTCGATAAATTAAAAGCGCTTCAGAGTCTCCCACGTTTGTAGTCAACACAAAACGACGCCCCCCAGAAACCAACATTCGCATGTGCACAAAAGTTGAACCAGAATACTCAAAATTTGCTTCGTGCAAAAATTTCACGATCGATTCACGAATGTAAACCTCAACCGCACCCACATCTCGAACGATTTGATGCACAGTGACGCTAGAAAGAACGCGCCGCATCTCTATAGCAGCAGTACTCGCCTCCAAGCCTCGCTTTCCATGACCATCCGCCACAAAAATAGAATCACTATCGTGACCGTAGACATCTTCGCCAGCAACTCCATATTCGCCAGCAATCGTGGTGATACCATGGTCGTGTTTTTCATGCCCTATGCCAGCAGAACTCGTTTTCAATGAATAGCGCACAGAAGATTCGCGACAGATCGGACGTGCAATTAGAGAATGAAGTACTCGACCATTCGCAGAACCATCTTCCACCACAGAAAGACAGGTTGATATCATTCTTTGACAGCAACAAACAATATTATATAGTTACAAAACCAGTTTCTTATTTTTTTCTAGTTTTCAAGAGATCTCGAGAGCGAACGATGGATGGCTGATCTGCCGCCTGAATACTCAACGCCCAGTGATTCCCAGTGATATTACCCAACAATATCACGATAAATATCCACACATTATTTCCAATCACCAACACAATTCGCAAAATCCACACCAACGACACCCGTCAAAAAATTAGACCAACGGATCAAATCATTACGCATACCCCCACCAACCTTCACCCTCAAAATCTCACGCGATAATTGAGAAGTCTTTAACCAAATAAAAATTGCACAAATCTGCAACCAAAATGAAAGGAACAACAGACTAAAAAACCAATGATAACCCATATTAGATTTATCTCTTTCTCTTTTTATTCGCCGAACCCGCAAGGAATAATTCGACACGTTCAACCCACGACAACACTACCGGACTTGGCCGCAGAAACACACTCGTTAATAATCGGTACAGAGACTCTGTAGCGCTTGAATCCTGTCGCAAGACCCCACAAAAAAACCGTAAAATTAGGATGAGCGTCATAGACCAAAGCACAAATCATATACTGTTGCTCCTCCGGCATGACGCCATCTCGGTAATCTTCCGCAGCCAATCCAACAATCATTTCCATGACCAAAAACTTTTAAAAGATCAGAACAAAAACTTTTAAAAGATCAGAACAAAAACTTTTAAAAGATCAAACAAGATCAGAAACTTTAAAATATTTTGTTCGGAAACTTTTAAAATATTTTGTTCGGAATTCTATCTCTATAACTTTTAAAATATTTTGTTCGGAATTCTATCTCTATAACTTTTAAAATATTTTGTTCGGAATTCTATCTCTATAACTTTTAAAATATTTTGTTCGGAAACTTTAAAATATTTTGTTCGGAAACTTTTAAAATATTTTGTTCGGAATTCTATCTCTATAACTTTTAAAATATTTTGTTCGGAAACTTTTAAAATATTTTGTTCGGAATTCTATCTCTATAACTTTTAAAATATTTTGTTCGGAAACTTTAAAATATTTTGTTCGGAAACTTTAAAATATTTTGTTCAGAAACTTTTAAAAAATTTTGTTCTGAATATGTTCTGAATTCTATAACAAAATATTTTGTTCAGAAACTTTTAAAAAATTTTGTTCTGAATCCTATAACTTTTAAAAGATGCACATTTATCAGAACAAAACTATTTAAAAAAACTCTAAAAACTTTTAAAATAATTTAATTTTTTCGTTTAAATATGTACACGTACGATGATTTCTCCGCTTCTAAAAAATGTTGGTCAAATTTATTTCCCAATTTGGAACGCTTGCATGTATCCCACGCTTCCAAAGCTTCTTTATCTGAGAATGTGACGACACATGTTTCGTCTGTAAGTTCGCATTTAGCGCGACGCCATCCTTGATATAAATATATTTTGGAACAGTGTTCAAGTTCTTGTCCGAGGGCGAATCGGAAAACTTTGTGTTTGAATTTGCCCATGTGGTATTTGCAATCATCATCTTTGACGAGAGTGGAATCTATGGGGTCGGTGAGCCAATTATCTTGCTTATCTCTGGCATAAAGAAACCAAGTGCGTGAAATAACTTGACCCATCTAATGTCTGTAAAATGTATTTAAGTAGTGCGATTCTTTGTAAGTGCGATTCTTTGTAATGAGCATTGAGTTTGGCTGGTTGTGTTTTTTCTGTTCAATTTTTTTAGTATGGAATATTACATTGATTCGTGTGGACAACGATGACAATATTTTAATTCGTGGGCATACTGCCATGAATGTGATTCGTCAATTTGCAAGAATTCACGACATTGACGACGAAAAGGTGGTTCTGTATAAACACGTGGGTCATATTCGCAAGGTTTCTTCAGATATATTGTTGTCGGGGGGTCGTTGGTCTATAGGAGCGCGCCCTATTTCTGGGGACCATATTCATGCAGCCATCTCCTTTTGGATCGGCAATTCACCACGAATATTTGCAGAACATGACCGCCCTCCCATTGATAACATTCCTTATGAATCACGCTCGGGCAAAACACCTGCGATTTGTCGTGTCTCCGGCAACATTGCATATTCCAAGATATGGCCGCACGTGGGAGTGCATACACATTGCGACGGTCTTATACATGTTCATCCTTGGTCAGCGCCCAAAAGTATTCGAAAAGAAGGCATGGATGTCCAACTTGGTCTTTGGTTTGACCAAGTCGGCATACGTTACCGCGAAGAAACCCTCATTTCATTAGAATTTGCCGATGGAAATCGTTACGACGGGAACTCTACACATCGCTGGTACGTGGCCGAGAAAAAATGCCATGCAAATTCCGAAGAAATCAAATACTCTGACCATATTGATCAGATCTGGTTGGGACACGCTTACGCTAGTTATGTAGTTTGGTTTGGTACAATTGACTCTAAAAGCCCCGGAGATATCGAGTCGCATATCCAAAACTTGGCCAATGTCGGAGTACATAGTTTCGATGGTAAAATATATCCTGGAGATTGCTTAATGAAGCGTTAACAAAGCATCACTATAAACGGCGCATCTTTATTAAAGTTAATATGTATGATTATGATGCCGTTTATTGGTTTATTGGTTCCTGCATTTTTGTAAGAGCCATGTACTATGTCGTGGACCGGACATTCTACACAAACGTCGATAAATATAAAGATCTACCACTTTTTAGACAAATGTACATACAAAAAAACATTGTCAAGTCTATATACTTGGCAATACTTACCGTGTACGCCACATTCAAAATTATTATTCCCATTTACAAGAATGGAATTTGGAATACTTATACCATTCACCGACTCGCGGCGCTATACGGGTCAAACGATTTTGTTGGACTCGTGTCAGTAGATAAATTGCCCAAAACAACTAGAATACATCATATCGTTTCCACCATTCTAGTATTCACAGCACTGTCCTTAGACTTTCAAGAATCAGATATTGGACAAGCGATGTTGGTATATACAATGGCTTCCGCCGCCGCCTATGTTGTAAATTTTCACTTGGCCATTCGGCTATTGTTTCAAAACTCCAATGTTGAACGCATGCGGTACACCGCAGGAGCCATTTATATGATATGTTGTGGATGCTCATGGTCATGGCATTTATACTGGGCATTCTCCAGAGCTCATTTCAATATTTATCATCTCATGTATTTCTTACTATTGGGCGCCATTGTCCGGGACGATATCATACTCATGCAATGGTTGTCGTCATAAACATAAAAATAACTATTTAATATACTTACCAATACATCAAAATGAAGACCCTCAGATGCGTTTTCATAGGAAAAAGCGGGGTAGGGAAGACCAGTATTCTGAGAATGGCCTCAAACGACACAACGAGAGTTCTACCAACTATTGGCATAGACAACACACTATTCGATTACAAACATACGTTTGTTCAAGCATGGGATACGAGCGGGGCAGACAAATTCAAATCAGTTTCCAAATTATTCATTGAAAAGTCAAGACTATGCATATACGTATATGACGCCGCAACACAAGACACTTACGAACCCGAAAACATCCCCACAAATGCCATTATAGTAGCAAACGTAACACAAAGAGGCTCGACCCCAATTGAACCAACACACATCCCTGTAAATATCAAAAACAAACGAACGATTAACAACTTGCTAGACGCCATGATCGCACATGCTGTCATTGAACATAAAGAGACACCCGCGCGGGAATCGGCAGAATGCTGCTGCTGCTCTTAAAAAAATATACTGAAACAAAATACAAAACACGTCATTATATTCTGTACACTACATCGTATACAGACACATTTAATTTGACTGATTTTATTTTAATGTACTATATAAGTATCGTTTTATGAACCAATAAGGATGAAATCGACACTTAATATTTTTATAGTTTTGATCATGATGACAATGGTCAGCACCAGCACCCTGACACCTAAGATTTTGAAATGGACGGGGACCTACCCGGGAAAATGGCCATGTAAAAAACTGAGAACCATCTTCTCAAATACATGTGACGAAACAGGAACGTGCATTCCCGAGGGAACACTAACTGTTATCGAGATAGCGGAAGGGCAAAAAATGACTTGCAGCAATTTAGCTAAAACATATAGAAATGACTGTCAAAACAAAACAGGCCCATCTAACATCAATGGCCCATCTAACATCAATGTGTTAGATGGTAACAAGTGCAAATATTTTTCAGATAACACTGCAGAGTGCAAAAAAAAGGAAAATTCATGTAAAATGGAAGCATCATGGAACACGAATGCCGATCTCAATGTAGATACGTGTGTCCAAGCCACCTCCGTCATATCTGGAACGACATGGTCATGCGGAAACGCCCCAGACTGCACTGCCGGTAAATGCAAAGCAACAGAATATGTATGGGATTTTGAGTCTTGTATTGACAGGGGATGTACAGGTTTCAGGGAACAAAATGTATCTAAAGTGGATCTGAACAATGACGAAAATTGTAATATCAACATAGGTAAATTCAAAGAGCGTCTGACATGTACACCAAAAGCTTGCGTCGATGAATTTAATGGCATTTTTGAGGGCTTTGTCGAAGCCCTCAAACAAAGCAAGGACTCGTCTACGAATCGACAGATGTACACGGAAGCGGTCAGAAATCTCGACAACGCCGAAAA
>Ga0209709_10001179_pt1 | contig 24350 bp, 24 predicted proteins | sample ArcticOcean_MG_C_2_FD_187435 | JGI IMG/M metagenome (GOLD analysis project Ga0209709, IMG submission 187435) | Marine microbial communities from western Arctic Ocean - ArcticOcean_MG_CB4_136 (SPAdes) (version 2) | ecosystem: Environmental > Aquatic > Marine > Oceanic | place: Arctic Ocean...
AACCACCGCCCCTTCCGGGGGAAGACCTCTCCCTCGAGATTCACCCTGATTTGTTCGCGGTCACCTCGGGGTTTCTGCGCGCCGGCAACAAGCCGAATGTTCCGCTGGTCGTCGATGACGGACCCAGGTGGTCCTTCGATGAATCCGACGAGCAGGCCCATAACTTCCTGATGTTCGTCGCGGGCGAACGAACCATGCCCGAATACTTGGATGACCCGGTCGAACACGCGCGGGCGAACGGGATCATGCTGCTGTTCAGCAGGGAAGTGCAGGAATCGTTCACCACATATCTCGCTCGAATGCCGGAGCCCAGGGCAGCGGCGTGGCGTGACCTGATCGCTGGTGGCGCCAGCTCCGACGCGTTCGGCCCGCTCACGCTGCAAGAGCAGCTGAGCGAGCAGCAGGTTTCCGATGTCCTGCAGACGGGCCGCAAGCAGCGGACAATCAACCTGTCCGTGGCCATTGTCCTGGTGGTGGGAGCAGTCGTCGGCGGGTTCTTTTTCTGGAACGAGTTCTTCGTTGAGGAGGGTCGAACCGAGGGGGCCTTTCAGCTAGCCGACCTCGACGCCCCTCCAGAGGTCGCCGCGCTCGAAGGTGGTCTTCCGATCGCGAACCCCGACCTCACGGTCGCTCTTATCGACACCGTTTCCGTTGAGGCGGGCACCGGCGCCGAGACCGACCGGATCACCGTTGCCCCGTTCGCCGAGTTCCCGTATCCCCCTGGGTCGCTTCGGGCATCACTCTTCCAATACGCCGGTAGTGGCCAGATCGCGATCGTTGGCCCCGACGGATTTACCGACGACGTGTGCCTGCGCGTCAGCGTCGTCACCGAAGCACTCCGCCCACTCGACACGGTGGCGTTCGGCAACTGTGCCCAACCGGTCGGTCGCACCCCAGTCTTGGGCTGTCTCGGCCCGTCCGCGGTCGTCCTCGATCTGCAGATTCCGAATGGTGAGGTTGAGCTTCCCGAAGGAGGCAGCGGATTCGCCGATGCCGTGCGGGTCCAGCTCATTGGCGACCACGCCGACTACGAGGTGCTCACGATTCGCGGCACGATAGAGGTCGCCGCCAACGATGGTGTGCCGGTGCCCCGCTTCGGTGGGGCAGTCGGCGACGAGCTCGAATTCAACCTCGATGCCAACCGGGTTGGGACGTGCACGCTCACTGGTGATCTGTCACGATAGCTCTATGCCGATAGGACGCCGAAGTCGGTACGCAGTAGTGCCGTGGGCCTTTTTGCTCATGGTTTTGGGTTTGACAGCCTCTTACGCCTTGTTCGAAAGCCATTCTATATCCGAAGGCCAAAATGCGGCGCTGGAGTCGGCTGAAGGGCATTTCCGCGATGTCATGAAAGACAATGAAAATCGCGCGCAGCTTGTCTCCGAGGCATACAACAGGGTCCTGGCCGGGGCTATCTATGGGCTGAAATCACCGGTGGACCCTGCCCTGGTCGCGACTCGCCTCAATATCTTGCTCCCGGACGTGCTCCCAGGTTCTGAAATGTTTTTCGTTGTTCCCTCAGGAGGCGAACCCGTCAAGATACGCGGTAGACAACAACCCTCGGCCAATATGCGTATTAGCGACTCAGCACCACCCGGCCTATGGGTTGGCATTCCGAATCCAGACCAAAACATTGTGGTGATCGGATACACAACAGTCAGTGGTGACAGCCTGGTTGCGCTCGCCGATGTGGAACGCCTCCTCGATTTGGTTGTGACAACCAGCGAACACGGCCATGGCGTAGACGTCAGTCTCAGGCTGCTGTCTAGCCCTGATGCCTCACCAGTAATGATCGACGGCGACGTGACGTTCATGGACGACGATCACAGCATCGACGATCGCGACAGTGCCAGCGATGCCCCAGTTGCCTCACATTTGCATGATGGCATGAGTCATGTTCACGACGGGTCAGAAACCTTTCATGCCTCTCTGGAACCGATCATATTCGGCCAACCTTGGGCCCTCGACATCGTGACTGACCCTGATTTCTTGACAATCCCCGCCAATCATGAGGTTCGTCAAGTTATGGCGCTCGGTGTGCTGCTGAGCTTGGTGTCGTTTGGGCTGATCCATTTCCTGGTTCGACGCATGACCGCTGAAACTCAACGCATTGCGGCGGAAGAACGCTTCAAAGCCGGTTTTGAATCCTCCCCAATCGGGGTTGCTATCCTCGATACGTCGGGCCGAATTCTCGAGATGAACGAATCCCTCGAACGACTACTGGGCCGCTCCGCGCTGGATCTAGCCGGAACCCCGATGGTTGACTTGGTCGCCGAACCACTACGAGTCCCCTGGATGGCACGCGTTCTACTGACCGACTCCGAGACCTCCCGGCCTCGAGCGGAGGTCCGCTACGAACCCGAATCCGACCGGAGCTTTTGGGTCGACGAGACAGTCGCCTTTGTGGTCGCCAATGATGGGGACCGCCGCATCCTGCTGCAGATGAGCGACATAACCGAACAGCGCGACGCTCGAGAAGAACTGCAACGCATGGTTCTCCACGACAAACTCACCGGGCTCGCGAACCGGACACTTCTCGAAGACCGATTGCAACAAGCTCTTCGTCGCTCCCAGCGAGATGGGTCGATAGCCGCAGTGATGTTCATCGATGTGGATCACTTCAAGACCGTCAACGACACATTGGGCCACGGAGTCGGCGATCAGCTACTGACCGAACTTGCTGATCGGCTGAAAACCATAACCAGAGGCGAAGACACCATCGCCCGCTTTGGTGGCGACGAGTTCGTCATGTTGTGCGAAAGACTCTCAAACCAGAATGAGATCTGGCAGATCGCAGAGCGCATCCGGACCCAGATTGCGACACCTTTCGAGGTCGGCAACCGACCCATCCCGGTCACCGTCTCTATCGGGATCGCCCTATGTGGGCCCGACGACGACGCTGAGGCACTACTACGAGACTCCGATCTCGCCATGTATCAAGCCAAGGAACTCGGCCGAGATCGTGTCATCCTGTTCGAGCGGGAAATGCGTGACGACCTCAGCCAACAACTCGAACTCGAACGCCAACTCATCAATGCCCTCAAGGAAGGCGAACTCGAGCTCTACTACCAGCCCGTGATCAGGCTCGACGACAACAACATCACCGGGTTCGAAGCCCTCAGTCGTTGGAACCACCCCCAGAGAGGCGTCCTCCCCCCCGGCGACTTCCTACCCGCGGCAGCCCAACTCGGATTACTTCCGACCATCGATGCCTGGGCCCTCGACACTGCCGTTCACCAACTTGTCGCGTGGACTAAAGAACTACCAGAAGCCTCCAACTGGACCGTTGCGGTCAATGCCGCAGCCGGAAACTTCGACAACCCTGAATTCCCAACCATCGTCACCGAGACCATCACCCGCTCGGGCCTCGATCCTCAACGGGTCACCATCGAACTCACCGAACAAGCCATCCTCGCCAGCACCGACACCGCGTTCGATGTCATCAAGCAACTACAACAACTCGGCGTTCGTGTCGCCATCGATGACTTCGGCACCGGCTACTCCTCGCTGTCACAGTTGGCTGCACTCGACGTCGACATACTCAAAATCGACAAATCACAGGTTGATGGCATTGCCCAAAGCCCATTCAACGAGATCGTTCGAGCCGTCGTCGACTTGGCTCGATCCCTCGGTATCCGAACCGTGGCCGAAGGTGTAGAAACCAACGAACACCTAACACTTCTGCGCCAAATCGGGGCCGACGACGCCCAGGGCTACCTCATCTCGAGACCCATACCCGCCGACCAAGTCCCAACCTTTACCGCCACAAAATTAGAACCTCCCAGCGTTTCATAGCGAGACCACCGCCCTCTCAAACGTCGAGCCGAATTACGATGCCCCTCGGCAGAAGCACGATGACGTGAGTTCGACATCCATGCTCTTCTAGGCGACCACAAGCTCGGCTCGGATATCGGCCGCCTCCTCTAGCCGGCCGAGCGCATCAAGGCATTCGGCATAGCCGCGCAGGGCCCAGACGTTGCCGGGGTGCTGGGAGGAGCGCACCAGGGTGTCGTCAAGCCCCAGGTCAGCGCGATACACGCCAGCGGCTTCCTCGACGCGACCCTGCCCGAGAAGCAGTGCGCCGAGCGCGTGGCGAGGAGGCTGCATCCAGACCCATGGCTCGTTGTAGTACAAGTGGTCGTCGATATCGACTGAATGAGCAAGATGCGCGAACGCCGCATCGAGGTTGCCCTTCCGGTACTCCACCTCTTCGGCGAGCATCGCTTCACCGATTTTCAGCACGTCGCGGGTCTGATTGTTGAAAACGAAGTGGTCTTCAGGGACTCGTTCCCAGGCGTCAGCGAAAAGATGCTGCTGTCGCTCAGCTTGTTCAACGTCCCCGGTCGCGGCATACGCCACACCCTTGGCGTAATGACAAAGCGCAGTGGTAGAGACGAACAGGTCGACTTCATCAGGCAACGACATGTTGATCATGTCATTCCATCGCCCGAATCGAATCAGAACGTGGAGTTTTATCCCGCAGAACGCCTCGAGGTAACGCACCAAGAAGGCGTTGTTGTGGCGAAGTACATCAGCGGTCACGGTTTGACGGATGAGATCGCCCGCCGTCATAGCCTTCTCAAAATTGCCAAGGAACATGGCGGCATAAACCTGAAAGTGAATGTTGTGTATCCGGTACGCGGTGTACACGCCGAGCGTCGGGTTGTGAGCCACATACTTGTCGTCGGCGATCACCGCCTCGACGTTGGCCATAAGCGTTTCTTCGTACTGGCCGCGCGAGATCTGGATGTGGGATGCCATACGAACCAGATGCGCCGCGTCCGGGCACAGCGTTTGGAGAACAACAGCGATGTCGAGCGCCCGCTCGGGGGAAGGTGACATCTCCATGATGTGAATCCAGAAGTGCAACAAACCCGGATGACGGTGTGTAACGGACGTGTCGTTAGCGGCGAAGCACTCCTCCAGAAGCTGGATCGCTTCCGCCGTGCTGGCGCCCTCGGTGGGAACGCCGACACCGAGGCCCTGCAGTGGCCCCTCGTCCCCGCGCCTGCTCAGCTGATCCAGATCCACCCGGTATCCACTGAGGTCAACAACGTCCGCAACAACGCGCCCGGCCTCATCGAAGAGGCACCGCTAGTGGCCGACGACTAATGGTTCAGCGCGGCGCTCAGGTCGTCGCGGAGCTGATCGAGATCGGCCTGATCCGGATTTGAGTCGGCCTGGCTGAAGTCGAGGGCGGCCATAGAGTTCATCGGCACAACATGCACGTGGACGTGGGGCACCTCGAAGCCGGCGATCATCAAGCCGATGCGGGACGGGTTGAGCAGCTGCCGCTGCCCATTGCCGATCTGATGAGCGATCGACATCAGGTGCGTTGCAGTGTCGATAGGCAGGTCGGTCCACTGATCGATCTCCAGGCGCGGTACAACGAGCACGTGGCCGCGAGCCAGAGGGCGAATATCGAGGAAGGCGACGCAGAGTTCGTCCTGCCACACGAAACGGCCAGGAATCTCGCCGTCGATGATGCGGGTATAGATGGAAGGCACGCCGGGATCGTAGGCTGTCGACCGTGACCGCGGACGACCAGCCGACTCGTGAGCGTCAGATCGGTATCTTCGAAGACCGAATCCTTACGGTGCCAAACCTGATCTCCCTGATACGGCTCGGGTGTATCCCGATCTTCCTCTGGCTGATCTTCAGCGAGGACGATCGTTTCTGGGCGGCGGCCCTCTGGGGTGTTGTGGGCGCGACGGATTGGGTCGACGGCTGGTGGGCACGGAAGTTCGACGTCGTCAGCGAATTCGGGAAGCTGATCGACCCCGTTACTGATCGCGCCGTGCTGATCGTTGGCATCTTTGCGGTCGGTATCGATGGATCGGTCCCATGGTGGCTGGTCATAGTCACGCTGGCGCGTGAAGTGCTCGTTGCGATTGCCGGAGTGATCCTCGGCGCCCTTGGTGGTCGTAGAATCGAGGTCACGTGGTGGGGTAAGTGCGCCACGTTCGGCCTCTACTTCGCCTTCCCGTTCCTGCTCGCGGGAGCGTCGGATGTGGGTGCTGCCGATTTGCTCCGTTGGGTGGGTTGGGGGTGTGCGGTCCCGTCGCTGATTTATAGCTACTTGTCTGCCGCCCAATACATCCCGCTGGGGCTCGAAGCACTCCGTGAGGGCCGTCTCGACAAGATTGACGCGGAGAGTGAAGTGGGCGAAGTCGTCCCCGACAGAGACGACTCGCAGGACTAACCTCGGCGCCGCGAAGGCAGTGATCATGGCCGGCGGCGAAGGCACTCGGCTTCGACCGCTCACCTCGAACGTTCCAAAACCGCCGGTTCCCCTGGCCAATCGGCCAATGATGGAGCACATTCTGGACCTCCTATAGCGGCACGGTTTCGACGAAGTCGTCGTCACCGTCTCGTTCATGGCCAACCACATTCGAAATTGGTTTGGCGACGGCTCCGAATTTGGTGTGCGGATGGTCTACGCCATCGAAGAAACTCCACTGGGAACCGCGGGCTCGGTTCGCAATGCGATGGAAGAACTCACCGAGCCCTTCCTGGTCATCTCGGGCGATGTGCTCACCGACATCGACCTCACAAAGATCGTGGAAGCCCATAAAGAGAAACAGGCAACGGCCACCATCGGCCTGATTCGGGTCGACAATCCGCTCGAGTTCGGCATTGTGATCACACGAGAAGACGACTCGGTCGAACGCTTCTTGGAAAAGCCCGGCTGGCGCCAGGTGTTCAGCGACACAATCATCTCTGGCATCTTCGTGCTCGAGCCCGAGATCTTCGACTACATCGAGCCCGGCCGCCCCGTCGACTTCTCCGGCGAGGTGTTTCCCGCTCTGCTGGCTGATGGCAAACCGCTCTACGGCAAGGTGGCGGACGGCTACTGGGAAGACGTCGGCAACCTCGAGAGTTGCGTCTCCGCCCACGCCAACATCCTCGAGGGCAAGGTCGACGTCGCTATCAACGGGTTCGAGTAGGGTAAGCATGGTTTCGGTGAGAACGTGGCCGTGCACCCCGATGCGGTCATCACCGGGCCGGGGGTGATTGGCGACAACTGCCGGATCGAGGCCGGCGCACGGATCGGCCCCTATTCGGTGCTCGGCGCCAACGTTCGTGTGCGCTCCGATGCCGATATCGAACGCTCAGTTATTGCCGAAAACGCGTACATCGCCGAACAGGTGAACATTCGCGGTGCCGTTGTCGGCCGGGCCTGCGATCTCCGGGCCGGGGTGAAGGTCGACGAGGGAGCAGTCATCGGGGGGTGTGAAGATCTACCCGTTCAAGACGATCGAGTCCGGTGCGGCGGTGAATTCTTCGATCGTCTGGGAGTCGAAGGGCTCGCGGAGCCTCTTCAGCCGCGAGGGTGTCTCCGGCCTCGCCAACGTCGATATCGCCCCTGAGCTGGTCACCCGTCTCGCGATGGCCTACGGGTCCACCCTCAAGCAGGGTGACTGATTACCGCCCGCGACTCGTCGCGTTCGGCTCGCATGCTCAAGCAAGCCATGCACGCAGGTTTGAATGCAGTCGGAATCTCGGTGCAAGACCTCGAGGTCGTGCCGCTTCCCGTTACCCGGTTCATCACCCGGCGGCCGGCGATTAGTGGTGCCGTGGCGCTCCGCCTCGACGGCAACGACCCCAACAGCATCGTGATCCAGTTCATGGACTCCGACGGCGCAGATATGTCGGAGAACGGCCACCGCGAGATCGAGCGGTTGTTCACCCGTGAGGACTATCGCCGCGTCTTCCCAACCGAGATCGGCGACATTGACTACGCGCCACGGGCCCTTGAGCACTACGCCACCGCAATCGAATCGATGGTCGACCTCCCCGCTATTCGGGCTGCGGCCCCCAAGGTTCTCACCGACTACGGACACGGCGCGGTCTCGTTCATCATGCCGAACCTGTTCGCGAAACTCGGCGCCGAGGTACTCGCAATCAACCCCTTCGCCTCTGCGTCCGGAGCCACTCGTTTAGATCGCGATCGCAACGCTTCCGTCGTGGCCGACCTCGTCACCTCATCCGGATCTGCTCTCGGGTTGATGTTTAGTCCCGGCGGTCAGCAGCTCAGCGTCATCGATGACGCGGGCCGGTTGCTCACGCACAGGCAGCTGCTCCTCGCGCTCATCGCGATGCGGGGCGACTCGCTTGAAGGAAGCCGGGTCGCCCTGCCCGTGTCGGTTACGCAGCACGCCACCGCGATGGTCGAGAGCCGCAACGGTTCGGTTGTGCTCACGCCCACATCAGGAGCGGAAATCATGGCGGCCGCATCGGACCCGTTCGTCGCCCTGGCGGCTGACCCCGAGGGTCGCTTCGTTGTGCCTGGCTTTATGCCCGCGTTCGACGCCACGGCCACGTTCGTCTCGATACTGCACCATCTAGCGGCTAGTGGAGAGACGCTGAGCAGCATTATTGATGCCTTGCCCGAAGTGCAAATGGTGAGCCGAGAAGTGGTCACGCCGTGGGAACAAAAGGGTGCTGTCATGCGGGTGCTCGTGGAGCAGGCCAAGACTCACGAAATCGGCCTGGTCGATGGGGTTCGTATCCATCACCCAGACGGTTGGGCGCAGGTTTTGCCGGACCCGGACGACCCAATCACTCGGGTGACGGCTGAGGGATCCGACAAAGCATCAGCGGAGCGTCTCGCCGACGAATACGTCCGCCGCATCGAGCAGCTTGTCCGCTCATAGTCCGGGGCCGCGACTGCGGAATCGTGATGGGTTAGGTTCTGGCGCATGAACGTGCCAGACGAACTTCGATACTCATCCGACCATGAGTGGGTCAAGGTCGACGGAAACGTCGCTCTCATTGGAATCACCGATTACGCGCAAGATGCGCTTGGTGATGTGGTCTATGTCGACCTGCCGGCGACGGGCACCGCCATGGCGGCGGCCGAGTCGTTTGGTGAGGTGGAGTCGACCAAATCTGTCTCTGAGCTGTACGCGCCAATCTCCGGTGAGATAGCGGCGGTCAACGAAGCGCTCGCCGACGAACCCGAGAAGCTCAACGCCGATCCTTACGGCGAGGGTTGGATCATCCGCGTCGAGATGTCTGACCCCGCCGAGCTCGATGGACTCCTCGACGCCGACGCCTATCGGGCCCTGATCGACAGGTGAGCCGATGAGCGAGATGATCTGCCACGAGTGTGGCCACCCGAACCCGCAGGGAGGGAACTTTTGTTCCTCCTGCGGAGCGGTACTTCAACGCGATGAGGCCACCACTGACCTGCCCGTTGTCAATCTGGAGTCCGAGGTTTTTCCTGAGATTGATCGCTCGGGCTTCGGTCCCCACGAGGGTCTCTTCGTTGTGCCGCACGGCCCGAAGGCGGGTGCACGGTATTCGCTCGACAGCGACACCGTTTTGGTCGGGCGACACCCGAAGAGTGATATCTTTCTCGACGACATCACGGTGTCGCGACGACACGCCGAGGTTCGACGTGAAGGCGCTCGTTACTGGGTGCGTGACGTTGGTTCTCTCAATGGCACCTATGTGAACCGGGAACGGGCCGATGACTATGAGCTTGAAGATGGCGATGAGCTTCAGGTGGGCAAGTTCAAGTTGGTATTTGTGCACGGCACCGGCGTCGGTTGAGTTGAGGAGCGTTTGTGGCTGACCCCCGTCATCATTTGATTGGAGACGTGCTGTCGATGCTCAAAGAGGAGCATGCCGACGTCACGATCTCCAAGATCCGCTTTTTCGAGAGCCAGGGGTTGATCGAACCCGAGCGCACGCCAAGCGGTTACCGCAAGTTCTACGACGACGACATCGCTCGCTTGCGTTGGATCCTCGTCCAGCAGCGCGACAACTTCCTTCCGCTCAAGGTGATCAAGCGGCGGATGGACGATCCTAGTTTCGACCCCACCGCCGAAGGCTCTGCCGACGAGCCGGCCGAAGGCTCGCTGCATGAGCCGACCTTGTTCGCTCGACGTGATGAGGACGGACCAGCAGAGCCCGCAGCGGTGCAATCCAGATTGGTGCCCGAAGCCGCGCCGGCAGAGACCGCTTCACCCGACCCTGAGCCCATAGTGGTGCAGGAACCAGAGCCGGCAACTGAGCCGGAAGCCGAATCAATGGCAGAACCAGAGCCGGAACCCGAAGTAGAACCGGAACCTGATCCGGGACCGGAAGCGGTTGAGGTTCCGCCCGCGCCGGCGATCAGCGCCGGCGACCCGCTCGATGTCCCTGCGGGGTCCGTCAGCCTGACGCCGCTCGAATTGGCGGAGAGCGCGGGCGTCGACCTCGGCCTGATAGCGGATCTTGATCGACTGGGTTTGATTCAGATGGTGGCCGCGGGCGAAGGGCCGGCCTACGACCACGAGGCGCTTGTTGTCACCCGTGCGGCGGGGGTATTCATGGCGCGTGGCGTCGAGCCCCGACACCTTCGAATGTTTCGGGTCGCAGCCGACCGACAGTCCGGCATCCTCGAACATCTTGTCGGTGCAAAGCTTCGCAAGGGTGGCGGATCACAGCGGGTCGCTCGAGCCGAGCTCAACGAGCTCGTGCAGCTTGGTGAGACCATTCAGCGTTCGGTGCTGCGACGCAGCTTCGGCAGTCAGCTCGACTGATCGATGCCCGGCTCCGGACTCGAGATCCTTCTCGAGGAGCATGAGATCAACGCAACGGTGGCCCGTCTCGCGGCCGAGGTGAGTGCTGAGCACAGCGACGGCTTGATCCTCGCGGGGATCTTGCGCGGGAGTGTGCCGTTTCTGTCTGATTTGGCCCGCGCCCTTACTGTGCGGCCGTTGATCGACTTCCTGGCCATTACCCCCTACGCACCGAACACTGGGCGCGTCCGAATGCTCAAGGATCTCGACATTGACGTCGCCGGACGTGACGTCGTGCTGGTGAACGACATCGTCGACACCGGGCTGACCACAGCGTTCATCAAGGGCGAACTCGAGCGGCGAGGGCCGCGGAGCGTGAAGGTGTGCACTTTCGTTGATCGTCCGGTCCGGCGGGTGGTGCCCATCAGCCTTGACTACGTCGGGATCGAGATCTCCGACCATTTCGTCGTTGGATACGGGCTCGATCACGAGGGTCGCTATCGCAACGCACGCGTGCTTGCCGCTGCCGATCTAGAAGTTCTTGCCGCCGATCCCGATGCGTATGTCGACGCGCTGTACCCGGCCTAGGGTGGGCATATGCACGAGATGGAGCTCATTGGCGTCCGCGTAGAGATGCCCACCAACGCCCCGATGGTGTTGCTGCGCGAACGGGGGGGAGAGGGCCGAACGGTGCCGATCTACATTGGCGCGCCGGAGGCCACCGCGATTGCCCTGGCGCTCGATGGTGTCGACACACCCCGGCCGATGACCCACGACCTCATGCGAGACCTGCTCGAAGAGTTGTCAGTCGACGTGGAGAAGATCGTGGTGAACGATCTGCACGACAAGACCTTCTTCGCCGAGATCCACATGCGTCGTGACGGTGTGGCCCACGTGGTTTCGAGTCGGCCGTCGGATGCGATTGCCTTAGCGGCACGGACCGGTACCCCCATTTTCGCTGCCGCTTCGGTGGTCGACGATGTTGGCTATCGCGAGGTTGATGAGGTCGCCGACGACGGCGAGCCGGCGGAGGAAGTGGTTGAGGAGTTCAAGGAGTTCCTCGACACGATTAATCCTGAGGACTTCGAAGACTGAGTCTTCGTCCGCCTGTTATTCACAGAGCCCCGTGGATAACGCTGTGGATCGCCGTTCCAGGCGCGCAGATTCGCGCGTTGCGCGCGAACATTCGCGCGGGTCGTTGACCTGCGCGCGTCGGCGTCGTATGGTCATCCACACTCACAACGACGTAATTTCGTCGATGTCGCTTGGCGGCATACCCTGTGCAAGAACGTGAAGAGGTTTGCCATGAACGAACAAGGCTTCAGCGGAAAACGCACAGCCGAAATCGTCGACATCACCTACCGCCAGCTCGACTACTGGGCTCGCACAGATCTGGTGCGACCGTCGCTCACCGATGCAGCCGGCTCGGGTAGCCGCCGTCAATACTCCTACCGAGACCTGTTGGAGCTAAAGGTCATCAAGAGCCTGCTCGACTCGGGCATTCGCCTTGAGCAGGTCCGCAAGGTCTTCACCTACATGCGTAACCACCTCGGTGAAGATGTGGCATCGGCGAACCTCGTCATCGACGGCTCAAAGTCTGTCCTTGTGAACACCGGCGAAGAGCTCATCGATTTGTTGCAAAACGGACAAGGCGTGCTCAATGTGCTGCCGTTGTCTGGTGTGAAGGATGAAGTCGACGCTCGCATCGTGTCGCTCTATCCCGACATGGCCGGCGCGGTGATCCAGATGCCTCGGGCATCCGGCGACGCCTAGTCCGTTGCCGGTCTTCGCTCATCCCTCCGAACGCAATGTAGCCGCGTTGTTCGATAGCTACGGGATCGCGTGGGAATATGAACCGACCACGTTTGTGCTCGAACGCGACGACATCGGCAATCCAACGTGCGCGTTTACGCCCGACTTCTACCTTCCCGATTTCGATACCTATATCGAAATCACGACGCTGCGCCAGCCGCTGGTCACGAAGAAACACCGCAAGATTCGGCTCCTGCTCGAACAGCAGCCTGAGGTCGCGGTAAAGTTGCTGTACCGCAAGGACCTGGAGCGTCTCGGCGCGAAGTACGGTTTGGCTGCGGCCGCGTAGGCCGCACCGCCTAATCACCGACTCTCGGAGTAGCTGTGTCGAACGAGCGCTGCTCGCCCCTTCACGAAGCCCACGTCGCTCTCGACGCCAAGATGGTTCCGTTCGGTGGCTGGGAGATGCCGCTGTCGTACCCCGACGGCACCCTGGCTGAGCACGCCGCGTGCCGAGCCGATGCCGTCGTATTTGATGTTTCACATCTGGGCACGGTGCGTGTCACCGGACCGGGCGCCCTCGATGCGCTGCAGTGGGCCTTCACGAACGACCTCGGCCGGATCGAACCGGGACGAGCCCAATACACCCACCTGCTTGACCCCACCGATGCCTCGGTGCTCGACGACATCATTGTCTGGTGGGTCGATGACGAGCGCTTTGACGTCATGCCGAACGCTTCGAATACAAGTCGGGTCGAGAAGGCACTGGTCGACGGACCGACCGCACCCACCATTCTCGACGTGACGGGCACGCGTGCGGTTCTCGCCGTGCAGGGTCCATCCGCCCGTGAACGGCTCGCCACAGTGGCTCCTGAGGCGGCTGAGGTCGGACGTTTCCGAGTCGCTGAGGTCATGATCGCCGGCGTGTCCACCGTTGTTGCGGGTACGGGTTACACCGGCGAAGACGGACTTGAGATTGCGGTGCCATCGGCGGATGCCGTGGCGGTCTGGGATCTCGTGGCATCGGCGGGCATTGTTCCCGCTGGTCTTGGCGCCCGAGACACACTTCGGCTCGAAGCCGGGCTTCCGCTGCATGGACACGAGCTTGGGCCGGGCATCACCTCACTCCAAGCTGGCCTCGGGTGGGTTGTTCGATTCGACAAGGATGACTTTCGGGGCCGCGAGCCGCTACTCGCCGAGAAGGAACGCGGGCCACAACGAATCCTCACCGGTCTTGTGGTCGACGGCCGCCGGCCGCCCCGCGAAGGACAAAAGGTACGAGTGGGCGACGAGGAGGTCGGTGTGATCAGCAGCGGCAACTTCTCACCCGTCCTCGAGCAAGGTATTGCACTCGCGTTTCTCCGACCGGGAATCGAGCCGGGCACGGCGGTCACGATCGATGTTCGTGGCGCGGATGTACCCGCAGTGGTCACCCAGCCACCTTTCGTCTAACGCTGTGACGACTGTCTCCGGTTGAACCGGAACAGGACCGGTGTTGGTGTGGTTGAACAGTGCATGAAGACCCCCACCATTTCCCACACTGAAGTCAACGGCCGAGGACTGCACGACGTTTCCCTCTTGCGATCCAGGGCCGCCGGCATGTGCCTCACCGCCACCGAGATCCGTACGCCGCTCTCGACTGTCTATCGCCGTCGGGCCGCCGAGCTTGAGCTTGAGGCGGCGGCACTGGCCGCGAGTTTCGGTCTCGTTGAAGACCTTCAGCTCGTCGCCTGATTGTTGCGCCTAGGGCGTCCAGCCCCAGCGCCAGATCCCACGAATCAACGGTGTGCCGTCTTCGAAGTCGAAGACCACCGTGTATTGACGCCAGTCGAGTGATTCGTCGGGGTTCGGCTCCGGGATATAGATCGACCCGGTCGTGTAGCGATCGAAGAATTCGGCCGTGAGTCCGTGCGACCAGCCGAGTTGCGTGCTCTCGGGATCGAGTTCGGTCGGGAATGTGAACTCCGCGAGATCCCACTTGGCCGTGTCGAAGCCGAGGAACTCGACCACACCCATATCGCAGTCGCAGGTACGGTCTTCGGTACCTTCGGGGCTCCAGTTGCGAGTTTTTTCGAAGTCGGCTCGGTCAATCGACGTCCACGGTGTGGCCCAGTCGCCGTAGACCCCGATGCCGCCGAAGTCGACCTGCGTGGCCATCGCCGACGGGTTGAGCGCGGGACCCGGCATCAGGATGGACTCCCAGATTCGGCCGTCCATGCCTGAAGTCAGGTCGGTGTCTCGGTTGACGACGAGGAACCGGCTGTTGACCCATCCGCGGTCGCCGTCGGATTGGATCTCCCACCAGCGCTCGCTTCCGACGAACTCCTCTTCGCCGGTGGGGGCAATACCCACGGCATCGGGAGCCAGTGTGGTGACGATGTTGTTGTTGGTGCCCGGACCAGAGCGCACGTTCAACACGTCGTCAGCAGCAACGCTGAACACGCTCAGGCTGGTCGAATTGTTGATCGGCCACGAGACGTAGCTCGCGATGTTCGGTACGCCTCCATCGATCACCGCCGGACTCGTCACCGTGATGTGGATCGGGACGTCCGCATCGGGCCGAGCGACGACGACCGAGAAGTCGCCAAACCCGATAGCACCGACGCTCAGCAGTGTTTCTTCGCCATTGACCGAGAAGATCGCGGTGCCTTCGAATGCACTTCCGGTTCCCGTCACTCTGATCGTTTCCGCGGTGTTGTATTCGACCGTGTGCACTCGGAAGGCCTGGGTCAACACGTGGGTGACTGACCAGCGGCCGTCTTCGGTTTTCACCGCAACAACCGTGAAGCTCTCACGAGCTCCGACCTCGCCGGATTCCGTACGTTCCATCACGTCGAAGGCCCGTACCTCGCCGGCCCGTTTGGAGATCTGTTCGGGCATCCCCACGACGGCCGGTCGCAGGATTGGATCGGTGACGCCGAGATCGTCCACAAATCTCCCTACGTACTCCTCGGCGACAATGAGTGCCTTGTTCGCTTGTGTGGCGATTGCGAGGTCGGCCGCGAGCACGTCCAAGGGATGCCAGCGCACCTGACCGGAGCCGATGCCAGTGCTGTTGACAAGCAGCGGGTTGAACTCGGCTGGCACATCGGGCGCCTCGGGAGCCGGGTCCGGAGCCACATTGGGATAGGGCGCAGGATCAACGACCTCGTCGGCCGGGAGCGATGGAGCGGTGTCGACGGCCGTATCGAGTGGGTCGGTGCTGTCATCGGGCTGGGTGAACACGGCAACACCAACGAGTACCGCCACCACTCCGGCGACGGCGGCGTAGACGATCGGCCGCGCCCACGGGCTGCTCCTCCGGGCCGCTCGAATGTTGTCGAGCGCGTCCGTGCTCACGGCCGTCTCATCGGCCCGCTTGCCGAGCGCCGCTCGGACCTGGGCTTCCGTGTTGGGATCGTGGGCATCGTTCATGAGCGGTCCTCGAGTTGACGCCGGACAGCTACAAGGCCCCGGCTGGCGTGAGTCTTTACAGAACCCGGGCTAATGCCCAGGGTTTCGGCGATCTCGGTCTCGCTGAGATCGGCCTGGAATCGGAGGAGTAACACTTCGCTCTGTCGGCGGGGGAGCGTGCGGATTGCCGCAAGGACCCGATCGGTTTCCACGCTTGCGATGGCGGGGTTCTCGGCGTCCTCGGTGTTGTCGGGTGTGTGGCTCGGCATGGCTTGCAGGTGGCGTCGCCGCACCCGTCGCTTCCGCAGCTGCGAGCGGGCGCCATTGAGCGCGGCCGAGCGGAGGTACGCACCTTCTGCGCCCGGTCGAGGCGGTTGCGATTGCCGCATCATCGCGGCGAACGCGTCTTGTACGACTTCTTCGCACGTCTCGTTGTCGTCGAGCAACCCCGAAACCAGATCAACGAGATCGTGATAGTGCCGGGCGAACAGATCGGCGAGGGGATCGACCGCTGCGGTCAGCGGTATGTCGTTCATGCGGGGGGTTGCTTCAGATGTTTGGGCGATTGGACTTGAGCGCATCGCGCCTCCTCGTCCCCTACAGACGTCTCAGACCCTTGTCGCGTTGACACCACCACAATTGTTGTCGGTCCAGATGGGAGACTTGGGGACGTGCCCGTCATCCTGCGCCGTGTTGTTGTGATTGCAGCGGTCGCGATGGTGAGCGTTGCCTGCGGAAATGGAGACACCTCGATGGCTGATCGACCCGAGCCTGCTGTCACGGCGACAACCACATTGCCCTCGCTGGTGGCGCCATCGACTGCTGAGGTCGCGGTAGTGACCCCGACCGAACCCGTCTTCGTCTCGGCCATCAACGCGACCACGGCCGAGGATCTCGGCGCCGCTTGGCGGGAGAACTGCCCGGTGCCGGTCACGAAACTCCGGCTCCTTTCGTTGTTGCATTGGGGCGATGATGGTCGCGTAGCCAACGGCGCGCTGGTGGTGCACGAGGATCATGCCGAAGACATCGTGGCGGTCTTCGCTCAACTATTTGAAGGGCAGTTTCCCGTTCACACGATGCGCCCGATCACTGAGTTCGGAGGAGACGACGATGCGTCGATGGCGGCGAACAACACGTCGGCCTTCAACTGTCGAGAGATCGATGGCCAACCGGGGGTTTGGAGCCAGCACGCCTACGGCGGAGCCATCGACATCAATCCACTGGTGAACCCTTGGGTCCGCGGTGACCGGGGTGATCCGCCCGAAGGCGCCGCGTATGTCGACCGTGATCCGGCAGTGACGGGATTGATCGTCGCGGGCGACGTCGTGACGACGGCTTTTGCCAAGATCGGCTGGGGTTGGGGCGGCGATTGGACCACCACCCTCGACTATCAGCACTTCTCCCACAACGGGAGATAGCGGCCTCAGGCGTTCAGCGGGCCGATCACAGTTTCACCGAACTCCTCGAGCGTTTCCGGCCGGGCGAAGTCGGACATCCATACGTAGGTGCGTTCGATTCCGCTCTCGGCTCGCGCCGCGTAGTGCTCAATGAGTTCGTTGGCGCTGCCGACGGCATGACCATGACCGGCGAAGCGACGCAGCGCGGTCTCGACCAGCGCCTGGCGGTCGGCTCCCTCCGGAACGAAGGTGACCCGTTCTTGGAGCGATGGACGAGCGTTGCCCGTCTTCTCTCGTAATGCTTCGAACTGGTCGAGCTTGTTGATGGGGAGATTCCACCAGTCTGCAAAGCGGGCGACAAGGCCGAGGGTTCGGGGGCCGGCGCCGCCAATCACGATTGGGATCTTGTGTTCGGGGGCGGGGCTCTGCTGCGCGTCGACGAGGGAGTGGTGCTGGCCCCCGTAGGAAACAGCTTCACCGGTCCACAGCGCTTGGATCACTTCAAGCGTTTCGGTGAGGCGGTCGACCCTGGCTTTCGCCGCAGTGTCGCCGACACCAAACGTCGAAAATTCGTCGGGCACGCTGCCCCAGCCGATGCCGAGTTCGAAGCGGCCACCGGTGGCGTGGTCAAGGCTGACGGCCTGGCGGGCGAGCACGGCGGGATGACGGAACGAATCGCAGAGCACGAGATGCCCAACCGTGCCGGTGGTGTTCGCGCCCAACCATGTCGCTGCGACCATGGCATCCCACATGGGTTGGGCCTCGGCCATGGGCGGTGCGAGATGGTCCATCAGCGCGACACCGGTGAATCCGTGATCGACCGCGACCTGCACGCGTTCGACCATTGTCGGCAGTGTCATCCGCATCTGGGGGAGAAATAGTTGGAACTCCATGAGACGACGAGTGTGACGCGCTCAGGGCCGAACGTCGAATGGCGGGAGCACGTCGATGGCCCGCTGGCGCATCCAGTGGTCGGCCAGCGAAAGCAAGACCATGGCCTCGACCATTGGCACGGCTCGGGGAAGCACACATGGATCGTGGCGCCCTTTGGCCGCGAGAGTGGTGGCCTCACCGTCGCGGGTGACGGTCTTCTGTTCGCTGGAGATCGTGCCTGTCGGCTTGAACGCCACCCGGCACACGAGATCTTCTCCGTTGGAGATACCGCCCTGGATACCACCGGAGTGGTTCGTGGTGGTTCGAGGGCCGTTGTCGCCGGGCTCGAAGGGATCGTTGTGGGTGAGGCCGGTCATCTTCGTGCCCGCGAAGCCGCTGCCGATCTCGACACCCTTCGCGGCCGGAAGCGACATCAGCCCGCCGGCGAGGTCGGCATCGAGCTTGTCGAACACGGGCTCGCCGAGGCCGGCCGGAACCGATCGAGCGATGCAGGTGACAACACCACCGAGGGAGTCGCCGTCACGTCGAGCTTGTTCGATCGCTTCGGTCATCAACGCCGCGGCGACAGGGTCGGGGCAGCGGGTTGGATCGGCTTCCACCATGTCGAGGGTGACCTCGTCGGAATTGATATTTCCCTCGATGTCGGCAACGGACTGCACCCAAGCGAGTACTTCGATGCCGGCGACTTCGGCGAGTAACTTTCGGGCGACTGCGGCTGCCGCAACTCGTCCGATGGTTTCGCGCGCGCTGGCGCGACCGCCGCCGGCCCAATTGCGGAAGCCGTACTTCGCGTCATACGTGAAGTCGGCGTGGGACGGACGGTAGACGTCTTTCAGGTGGTCGTAGGCGCCGCTGTTGTGATCCTTGTTGCGAACGAGGACCGCCAGCGGTGTGCCGGTTGTGTAGCCCTCGAACACGCCCGACAGGATCTCGACCTGGTCGGCCTCGTCGCGCTGGGTGACCAGCCGGCTTTGGCCTGGACGGCGCCGGTCGAGGTCGAACTGGAGGTCGGCTTCAGAGATCGCGAGACGGGGCGGGACGCCGTCGATGACGACGCCAACGCCGCCTCCATGAGACTCGCCGAAGGTGCTGATACGGAACAGGGTGCCGAAGGTGCTGGCCATCGAACGAAAGTCTACGGGCCGCGGCGGGGGAGACCCGTGCTATTTGGACTCGTCGTCGTCGATCAGGCCTCGGGCATCGACCGCCCGGCGGCGTAAAGCATCGGCCGCGATGTCGTCGGGCGCGTCGTTGGCTTCCCGTTCGGCTCGAACTCGACGGTGCCAAGTGGCGACCTCATCGGCCTGTCGGTCGTCGTCCCAGCCGAGCTCTTCAGCCATCAGATCGGCGGCCGCGTCGGCGACGAGAGTGCCGCGCTCTTCGGACTCGATAGAGATCCGGAGCCTTCGGGCTAAGACGTCTTCGAGATGGATCGCACCCTCATGGCGAGCGGCATGGACAACCTCTGCTGCGAGGTAGAGGTCGCCGAGAACGATTGCGAGACGAGAATCGTTGGCGGCCAGTGTGAGCACATCGTCGATACGTGAGCCGTGGCGCCAGAGGAGTCGTCGTACGAGCTCCACCGGAAGATCGTAGGCGAGGGCGATTTCGTCTTCGGTGTCTTTGTAGGCATCCCAATCCTCGCTGCCCAGCACGGTGACGTCTTCGGTGCATGACTTCGGCACGGCCCGCTCGAGGCCGTCGGCGACGACGTCGATCGTGTCAACGGCCATGACCCGATAGGTGGTGTACTTCCCACCGGCGATCGAGATCAGACCCGGTACCGGCTCGGCCACGGCGTGCTCTCGCGAGATCTTGGCGGTGTCTTCGGTCGCTCCGCTCACGAGCGGGCGGAGACCCGCATAGACACCAACGATGTCGTCCTCGGTGAGGGGCTCTTCGAGCGCTTCGTTGGCGTGTTCGAGGATGTAGTCAATGTCGGCCTGTGAAGCCGCCGGGTGGGCCCGGTCGAGGTCCCAGGCGGTGTCGGTCGTGCCCAGTAGCCAGTGGGCACCCCAAGGGATGATGAACAGAACGCTGCGAGAGGTCTTAAGGACGATGCCGGTTTCGCTCTTGATGCGGCCCCGCGGGACGACGATGTGGACACCCTTGGCCGCCCGGACCGAGAGCCCGGCCGGACCCGCCATGTCCTGAATGTCGTCGATCCACACGCCGGTGGCATTGACGACCTTGCGGGCCCGTATCCGGATCGGCTCGTTCGCTTCGAGATCCAAGAGATCGGCCCCGACCACGGTGCGCTCGTCGGCGATCTCGTCGAAGACAAGGCCGGTGACCTGAGTGCTGGTGGCAATGGCCGCGCCATGGCGAGCGGCAGTCCGGGCGACGGCGAGCGTGTGACGCGCATCATCGATCTGGGCGTCGGAGTAGACGATTCCACCAATGAGGGACGAACGTTTCAAACCGGGCGCCTCCGTGAGGCACTTCTTGCGACTGAGGTGACGGTGGCGAGGGAGCGGATTGTTGCCGGTAAGAGCCAGCAGGTCGTAGAGGAGGACACCGGCGCCGTAGTAGACCCGCTGCCAGATTCGATGCGTCAGCGGGATCAGGAAGGTGACCGGGCGTACAAGGTGCGGACACACGGAGCGGGTGAGCAGGCCCCGTTCGTGAAGGGCTTCACGCACGAGACCAAAGTCGCGCTGTTCGAGATAACGCAGTCCACCGTGGAGCAGCTTTGATGAACGACTGGAGGTGCCGCTCGCAATATCTCGTTGTTCCACGAGGGCGACAGAGAGCCCGCGGGTGATCGCATCGAGTGCGCAACCCACACCGGTGATGCCGCCGCCAATCACCAATACGTCGAACTCTTCGTTGCGAAGTCGGTCCAGATCGTTGGCTCGTTGACCGAGGTTCAGCGATCCCGGAACCGGCAGAGCCGAAGTGGGGGTGCACACAGAGCCAGCCTACGCTGCATCGCCATGGCCGCGATTGAGACCGATGTCAGCTTCAACGCACTGAACTTCGCCACGATCTGGGAAGGCGTTGCCGATGCCGTGCCCGACGCCCCCGCGGCGAGCCACGGGTTGGACTCGAATGGCTGGCGGACCTTTGAACATCGGTCGGCCCGCCTGGCCGGTGCGCTCCATGCCGAGGGCGTTGGCGTGGGCGACAAGGTCGCACTGTTTCTGTACAACGGTTTCGAATACGAAGAGGCTCAGTTCGCAGCTTTCAAACAGCGGGCGGTGCCGTGCAATGTGAACTACCGCTATCTCGCCGACGAACTGGCTTACCTCCTCGAGAACGCCGACGCGAAAGCGTTGTTCTTCGACGAGTCGTTAGCCGACCGGGTGGCAGAGGTGCGCGACCGATGCCCTCAGCTAGAGCTGCTGGTGCAGGTGGGCGGCGGCACCCTGCTCGATGGCGCGGTGGCCTACAACGACCTAATTGCCACGAATGAGCCTGCCGTTCGTATTCCTCGCTCCGGAAATGACCTCTGGTTCCTCTACACGGGCGGGACCACAGCGAACCCGAAGGCCGTGATGTGGCCGCACGATCAGATGATCGCCAACATGACCGCCCAATATTCGGTGCTCAAGCGGGGGATTCCCGAGACTGCGAGTGAGGCGGTTGAAGGCGCCGTGCTCTTGAACGAACGGAAGCGGACCACCCGATTGCTCGCGGCGGCACCACTGATGCACGGCACGTCCGGCATCAACGCACTTCACACGCTGACTATGGGCGGCATGGTGGGCACCCTCGCCAGTCGGAGCTTCGATGCCGACGAGCTGTGGGTCACTGCGGCCCATCATCGCCTGACGATGTTGACCATCGTGGGCGAGGCCTTCGCCCGGCCAATGCTCGAAGCCCTGGACCGAGCGAAGAGTGCCGGAACCCCCCACGACCTCTCGAACGTTTTCCAGATCATGTCGTCGGGCGTGATGTGGTCGAAGGAATCGAAGCAGGCGTTCCTCGAACACAAGTCCATGACCTTGCTCGACAGCCTCGGATCCAGCGAGAGCGTCGGCCAGGCCGTGCAGATCACCCGGCGCGACGAACGTGTAGCCAATACCGGGCGGTTCTCGCTCGGCGAAACCACCCAGGTCATCACCGACGACGGGGTGATGGTCGAGCCCGGTTCGGGCGACATTGGTCGGCTCGCCAACCGCGGCGCGAACCCGCTTGGTTACTACAAGGACCCGGAGAAGACCGAGGAAACCTTCCCCACGATCAACGGAATCCGCTGGTCGATTCCCGGCGACTACGCCACCGTCGAAGCCGACGGCACGATCACGCTGCTGGGTCGAGGCTCGGTGTGTATCAACTCCGGCGGGGAGAAGATATATCCCGAAGAAGTCGAAGAAGCGGTCAAGACCCATCCCGCCGTCGACGACTGCAATGTCGTTGGGCTCCCCGACGAGCGCTGGGGCCAGTCAGTCAACGCAGTGGTGAAGATCAACCCCGAGGTTGATGTGTCGGATGCCGACATCATCGCTCACACCCGCACCCAGATAGCGGCCTACAAGGCGCCGAAACGGATTCTGCGGGTCGACGACTTCTTGCGAAGCCCCAACGGCAAGTCCGACTACAAATGGGCGAAAGCCGCAGCCGAAGCGCTCGTCGCAGAGTAATCCTACAACTCGAGCAGGCACTGCTCGAGTACTTCGGGGAGGGCGGGGTGGATGTAGTACTGGCCCTTCGCCATCTGATCCACCGTCAACCCAAACACCATGCCTTGGATCATCTGTTGCACGAGGGTGGGCGCCTGCGGGCCCATGATGTGTGCGCCCAGCAGCAAGCGAGTGTTGTTGTCGACAATGAGTTTGCAGATGCTCTCGGTGTCTTCCATCGCCCAGCCGTAGGCGGCCGACCCGTACTCCTGCACATGGGCCGTGTACGACATGCCGCGAGCGGCGCACTCCGCTTCCGTGAGACCGACCGTTCCGATCTGCGGATGACTGAAGACCGCGGCAGGAATAAGATCGTGATTCATTTCGAGCAGGTCATCGGGGTTCGTCAGGTTGTGGGCGACGACCCGAGCTTCGTGGTTGGCCACATGCTTCAGCTGAACCGGGTTGGAGATGTCGCCCAGCGCCCAGATGCCGTCGACGTTGGTGCGTCCGTGCACATCGGATACGACATAGCCGCGGTCATCGAGATCGACGCCTGTCTCGGCCACGCCAAGCTGATCACCATTGGGGGTGCGCCCACTCGCAACCAGCAGGGCATCGCTCCGGACTTCGGTGCCGTTGCCCAGCTCGACAACGACATCACCATCGTCGTCGCGCCGGATCCGCTGGATATCCGCGTTGTAGTGGGTAGTGAAACGCTCGCCGTAGATCTTCGTGATGCGGCTACTGATGTCTCCATCCTGGGTGCGCAGCATGACGTCGCTTCGCAGGAGATAGGTCACGTCGCTTCCCAGTGACCCGAAGACACTTCCGAGTTCGGCCGCGATGTAGCCGCCGCCCAGCACGATCAACCGCTCGGGGAGTTCGTCGACTCGCATGATGGTGTCGGACGTGTGAAAGCCCGCCGCTTCCATCCCCGGAATTGTCGGGATGAACGCGCGGGCGCCCGCCGCGAGCACGATCCGATCCGCGGTGATCACTTCGGCGCCGACCTGGAGCTGCTTGCGCCCAACGAAACGGGCGTCGTGCTGAAACACGGTGACGTTGTCGAGGCCCTTGCGATAGTCCTCGCCGCCCGCGGCTATCGGATCGATGCGTCCGAATACCCGGTCTCGAATAGCGGGCCAGTCGGCGCCATTGAACGAGGTGTTGACCCCGAGCTCCGGACCGCGCTTTGCCAACTCGGCGATCTCCGCGGCGTACACGAACATTTTCGACGGGATACAGCCCACGTTGAGGCAGGTTCCACCGAAGAGGCCGCGTTCGACGAGGGCCACATTCCAGTCGTCGTGTTCGGGTCCAATGATCGAGTTGCCGGAGCCGGCGCCGATGATGATGAGATCGAAGTGCTGCACGGTCGCAGGCTAGCTTCGGTGCCATGAGCCAAGTCAGACATGATTGCTTGCGAACGGTCTTCGAAGGCGATCGCTGATGCCGGCCTTCGCCCGGCGCGCCTACATGCTCGATATCAGTCGAGACCGAGTGCCGACCATGGACACCCTCGACTGGCTAGTCCGGGTGCTGGCCGCGGCCGGATTCAATGAACTTCAGCTGTACGTCGAGCACACTTTTGCGTACACCGGACACGAAACTGTTTGGTCCGAGGCCTCTCCGATGACCCACGTCGAGATGCAAAGCCTCGACACCACATGCGGGCGCAATGGCATTGACCTCGTGGTGAACATGAACGTGTTCGGCCACATGGAGCGCTGGCTGGCCCACGAGGAGTATCGCCCTCGGGCGGAATGTCCCGACGGCTACGCGAGCGCTTTCGGCGGCGGTTCCCGGCCGGCCGGGTGCCTCGAGCCCACGAAAGA
>Ga0209709_10001181_pt1 | contig 24327 bp, 27 predicted proteins | sample ArcticOcean_MG_C_2_FD_187435 | JGI IMG/M metagenome (GOLD analysis project Ga0209709, IMG submission 187435) | Marine microbial communities from western Arctic Ocean - ArcticOcean_MG_CB4_136 (SPAdes) (version 2) | ecosystem: Environmental > Aquatic > Marine > Oceanic | place: Arctic Ocean...
ACTACTGTAGTAGATTTTAATTTTGATGCGGCAACAACTTCAACTGCAATGAGTATATCCGCAGATGGACTTGTTACAGGTACGGCCTTTAAAGTTGATAGTGATTCTTCTGATACTGGTACAAGAAGTATTGCAAGTATAATTCAAAATCATTCCTCCGCAGTTGGTGCTACTGCACTTACAGTACAAGCTGATGCTGGCAGAGGAATATTTATTAATACTGATCTTGCGGCCGGTGGATATGCACTTGAAATTGATGCAGAAATAACCACAACAAATACCGCCAAGATTGCAGCTATTAGCACTAGTGGAACAACATTAGAAGTATCCTCTGTTGGTGTATTAACAGGAAAAGTTATTGATGTTACAGCCGATGCCGCCACTACTGGTACTGGTATTAATATGTCAATGGACGGATTAACTACTGGTGCAATGATGGCTCTTACTTCAGATTCTGCTGATACTGGAACAAGAACTTTAGTAACGATTACAAATGATAATGCCTTGGCAGTCGCGGCAGTTCCACTTGTAGTAACACAAGATTCTACGAATTGTGTAGCAAAATTTGTAGGAACATCAACAATAGTTGTTCCAGTTGGAACAACTTCCAATAGAGGTCCTTCTGTACAGGGTGGTATAAGATATAATACTACAACAAGTTCTTTTGAAGGATATAGTGGAGCAACATGGGCCGGTCTTGGTGGACTTATTGATGTTGATCAAGATACAAAAATTCTTGCAGAAACATCAGCGGGAGCAGATAATGATGATTTAGATTTTTATACTCAAGGAACACAACGGATGAAAATTGATGAAACCGGCGCAACAACAATTACAGGAAAATTAAGTGTTAAGGGTGGATATTCAGCGTATCATCAAATGACGCATGCCACATTGGCATTAGGATTATAATAAATAGTATTGAAAAACCAATTATAACAAGATAAAGGAGAACACCAAATGGCAATTCCCAGCGGATCTGGAACGGAAGTACTAAAGAACGCATTGTTCACCGTCACCGATACAACAGAAGCCAAACTGATTGATGGTGTTGCGAACCACGTATATACCGTTATAAGTATTTCGGTTTGTGAAACCGCAGGAGCAGCTGAAATTTTTAACTTGTTCATAGCTGATGACGGCGGTGCAACAGATTATGAAATTCTTTCAGATACATCAGTAAATGCAAATAAAACTTTTATATTCAATGACCGGGTCGTATTAACAGGAACGGATGAATTAATATTTAAATCTAATGCAACTTGTGACATTGACATCGTGGTATCATATATCGATCAGGACTGGAGTTAACACATGGCAAGAGGTAAAACAGGAGAAATAGGAGCACACGCACAAAAAATATTTAAAGCCTCTATTGCTGGTGCATCATTGCCGTCAATTTCAGCCTCTAGTGTTCCAAAACATAAAACTTGGATAGCGTATGGAGTTTGTAAAACCGTTGAGGCCGCGGCTTATGCTATACAGACCGCCCAGACAACAGCTGTTGCAACATCAACTGTAACTACTAGAGGTGAAGCCGAATCTGGTGCAGACAGCGGAACCGGTGGTGGAACAGAAGGCGCTGCAGATAGTGGAACCGCTGGTGGAGTATTCTGTAATCACGGAGGTAGATATTACAGGGCACAGGGGTGTGCTAGATATTGTGCCCATTATTGTGCAAGATACTGTGCAAGATATTGTGCTCACTACTGTGCTAGATATTGTGGACTAGCGGGATACGGCTATGGTTTTGGATACGGCTATGGTTTTGGATTTGGATACGGATATGGAACAGCCAGAGGATATTCTGCAGACTGTACTGCAATTGCTGTTCATGGAAGTGGATCGTGGACCCAAATTGTTCCCGCAGGATTTACAGTAACTACATGGTTATATTACGAAGAAGAGGTTTGTTAAGGCAACCCAAATAAACACATAAGGAGTTAAAATTTTATGTCAGGTATTGTAGGAAAAAAAGGCAGGACTGGCGAAGTTGAGGGGGTTGTATTTAAAGCTTCCATTAATACTACATCTTTACCAACGATTACGACTGCTAGCGTCCCAGTAGGAAGAACTTGGATAGCACATGGAGTTTGTAAACTTGTTGAGGCCGCTACCATGTCTATAGGTGCAACATCAACGAACACAAAGGCAACCACACTATCGATGGGGCAAGGGGGAACCGGTGGTGGAGCAGAAGGCGCTGTAGATAGTGGAACAGCAGGTGCTGTAGATAGTGGAACCAGTGGTGGAGTATTCTGTAATCACGGAGGTGGACATTACAGGGCACAGGGGTGTGCTCAATATTGTGCTCATTACTGTGCAAGATATTGTGCTCACTACTGTGCTAGATATTGTGCAAGATATTGTGGAATAGCTGGATACGGATATGGATTTGGTTATGGTTATGGCTTTGGTTTCGGTTATGGATATGGAACCGCAAGAGGATATTCTGCACAATGTAAAGCCATTGCTGTTGCGGGAAGTGCTTCGTGGACCCAAATTATACCTGCAACTTTTTCGGTTACTTCATGGTTATATTACGAAGAAGAGCAGTGTTAATAAATATAACGTATAAATAATAATAATAATTTAATTTTTAAGGAGAAGTAAAAATGGCAGATATTGCACCAGGAGCATTTAATACGTTTAGTGATATGCGTTATAAACTAATGTTGAGGTATATTGCTGAATTAGAATTAACACAATCAACTCAAGCGCCTGATAATCCAAGAGGTTTAACTGCTGCAGAAATAACAGCATTCAAAGCGTATAGGAAAGCATGGCACGATATAGCACATGGTGATTTAGCTGGCGTACGTACAAATGAATTCGCTGAAATGATGTTACAAGGTATAGAGTTCCCAGAGTTTCCTGAAGGATGGAGAGTAACAACCCGCTCTGTTGGAGATTTACCTCCAATTCTTTGCAAAACGGACCACCTTGATGTATATGATGCAACTCTTGAACGTGATGAGGGTGATTTCACATTTACCATCACAGATCACCGTATCGAAGGTGAATCAGATGAAGACGGGATTGCATAATCCCTACAGATTATAATGTTAAGTAAATAATGGAAATTATAGATAATTTTGTGCATCAAGAAAAATTTGATGAATTACAAGATTTGATTCTTGGTGCAAATTTTTCTTGGTATTATAATTCTATGATTGATTATGCAGAGGATGTAGACAAATTTCAGTTCATCCATGGCTTTTATACCAACCATTCCCCATGTTCTCCATATTTTCACAATTTAAATCCCGTATTGGAAATAATAAATCCAATATCATTATGGCGTATAAAAGCAAATTTACTTACGATAACACCGAATATTGTTGAAAATGATTTTCATATTGATATGGGTGGCATATCAAATGAAAAATTAAACCAATTGACAACAGCTATTTTTTATTTGAACACTAATAATGGGTATACTGAATTTCAGGATGGAAGAATTGCAATGGAAAACACTAAAGTTAAAAGTGTTGCAAATAGATTGGTTACTTTTCCGGCTAGCTTGAGACATCGTGGAACATCATGTACAGATGAAAAAAATAGAGTTGTTATAAATTTTGATTATTTTAAAGGTTGATTTATTATGAATAATATAAAAAATATTTTATACTATTACCACGATTCATGTGGTTTGGGTGATTTTTATCTACTATTTCCCATATTTGACGCATTAAGAACTAAGCACAAAAATGACAATATTACTTTATTATCAAATGATACAATAAAAGATATTGCATATAATAAAAAATGGTTTGATAATTATGAAAATATTGTTGACTTTGATTTTCCAATAAATCGTTTTGATAGAGTTTATAACTGGGATGTTCAAAAACAGGGTATCACTTTATTCTATCCCCCCAAAAAACATTTCTGGGAAATTGTTTCTGAAAATTTAGATATTACATTAAATAGATCCAACTTTTCTGATATCTTTCGATTAGAGTTGACAGCCCATGAGAAAGATCAAGTGGATCAAATACTTTCAAAAGACAAAACCAACATCGTTCTTCACACAGGACATTCCTATAAATTTCCCTATGGTAAAACTCCCGATTATGAGTGGTGGTATAATTTAACAACAGAATTACCTGATGCTAACTTTATTCAAGTTGGTACAAAACAGGAACCACCTGTTGATAGACCTTCTAGAATAGTTCCAGATTATCATATTCATGCCGAGAATTGTATTGATTTAAGAGATGAGATTAATCTTCGACAAGTTGCATATTTGCTTGAACGCACAGATACATTTGTTGCTATTGATTCAATTGTTGCTCATTTATCATTACATTCAAATAAAAAAGGTATTGTGATGTGGGGTAGTTCTAATTCTAACACACATGGACATGAGCACAATATAAATTTGGAAGCAATACGTCATTGTGGTAAACCTCCTTGTATTGATTTGGGAGGCTTCATTGTTCCAAATGATCAAAATCAAAACTGTTGCCTTATGCCTGACAATGTTAAAGAAGATGTTTGGCCACTTATGGCTGAAGTAGTACATGAGATAAATTCAATATGAAAAATTTATATGTCGTACATGGAGGAATGGGAAAAAATATCCTTTTCACTTCATTAATTCCATCTCTGTGTAAAAAAGATGGAGTTGAAAAGATTTCTGTAATGTCTCCCTGGCCTTTTATATTTCGTTACAATAAACAAATTGACGGGGTTGAGCCGTTTGATAGACAGTTTGGTTGGAAATTACATCCACACCTAACAAAATATGACAACATTATTTACCACGAACCGTATTATTCTAATTATATTATAGATGAAAACATACACATGGTAGATGATTGGGCACGGGGGTTAGACATAGAACCTGTTATCAATAAACCGCATGTGCCGATAATGAATATTAAGGACGGCCACACATTTTATTCCATATCTCCAGATGAAACTTGTGGTCCACCTGAAAAAAAATATTGTGTAGTTCATTTTAATGGTGGATACGGGCAACAAGGTGATAATATAATTATTCCAAGAGATTATAGACTTGATCTCGTTCAAAAATTGATATCTAAAATTAGAAAAGAATTTAATTTAGATGTGATTTGTTTTCGACTACAAACCGAGCCAAAACCATCCGATACTATAACTTTTAAAGCAAATACTGAAGACGGCCTATTAAATATACTACCAATTATTAATGATTCAGAATTTGTTATTAGTATAGATTCTTCATTAAAACATTTAGCGGCATGTACCGATACAAAAACAATAGCTCTTTATAATAAAACAGAAACACGTCCAGAAAAGATTGGATATAGTTTTCAAACTAATCTAATGTGTGAAAATGGTATTTGTATTGATATAGATCCTAAAACTATTTTCGATACAATTGAGAAAGAGTGTTATGGATAAAGGCTCTATATTCACCAGAGTACATAATAGAATAAATTATATTAATTTTCAAGAGATTTTCCCTCTTAAACCAGGACTAAAGGACCGTGTAGAACTTGTTAAATTAGATCTAGGTGAAGACTATCCAGAACCTTTCAATTATTTCGTTACTCTACATGATGTATATCTATTTCCTGAACGAGTAAAAGAATATGCGGAATCTCTGCAATATACAAATGCGGCCAGTATTGTGAATTATGCTCCAGTATCTCGTACTTTCGGTCCAATTTCTATTGTTGTATATGAAACTCTTACTGAAATTATCAATAATGTTTATGGTAGGCATTTCACACATTTTCCTCTAGATTATCTCGCCATGTTTTCATTTATATCCGATGATGCAATGACTTGGCACCGGCATAATGATGGACATTATGACATTCAAGAAAATGACGAAAAAAATTTAAACGGTGTTTTACATTTAGAAGACCATATCGGCACAGAACTTATGGTGTATAAAGATCTTCCTCATATGACCCGTCCGCTAAGTGGGGCATCTGCTACTTTTCCAAAAGGTGCAGATTCTCATCTTAAAACAATAATCCGATCCTCTGGAAAGTGTAATACACTAACTTGTTATTATGGTCACATTTTACATAGACCCGATTATCCAAGTCTCAAAGATACGCAAAAAGGTGGTCGGTTAACTCAAAACATGTTCTATGATGATATGACTAGGAAATATATTGGAGATAAAAGAGAAGAATCATCAAAAAAACAGTTCGAAGCAATTGAAGATTTTATTAAATATGATACAATGAATGATTTCTTACTGACTGAGGCAACGCCGTGGAAAGATAAAAAAACGCTGAACTTAACTCACAGTACCCACCACATAAATAAAATGGATGATCCCCTATTATCAAAATATATTAAAGCAAAAAAAGAATCAGGACTATATGATATAATATTTAAAAAGGAAAAGGAAATTGGACAAAATTAAAAAAATAATAATTGCCGGCGGTGGTTCTTCCGGTTGGATGACAGCATCTTGTTTAATTAAAAATTGCCCAGATATACAAATTACTGTAATTGATACGGAAACTATTCCAATAATTGGAGTAGGAGAATCTACCATTTTACATATAAATGATTTTTTACGAAATTTAGATTTAGCTGATGATGTTTGGATGAAATATTGTAATGCTACTTATAAATTATCAATAAATTATACAAATTGGAATGGTGATGGTAAAACCTATAGATATCCTTTTAGTGAATCAAGATGGATGGATAAGTATAAACCAATTGACTGGTTTATTAAAGAATCTGTTATGGGTACAAATAATAGTTCAGAATATTGTGATTTTGCGGTCAATACAGGCGAATTGATGCGAAATAACAAATTAGTAAAGTATAGTGAATATATTCCTGGTTGGAATTTTGATTATAATACCGCATATCATTTTGACGCGGCTTTGTTTGCAAAATTTTTAAAAAATGAATATTGTATTCCTAAAGGCGTACAACATTTTAATGATAGAATAATTGATGTTGAAAAGTGTGAAGATGGTTCTATTAAATCACTAATGACTGAAAAATCTAATAAAATGTCGGCAGATTTATATATTGATTGTACCGGATTTAAATCTTTATTATTAGAAAAAAGTTTACAAGAACCTTATATTTCTTTTGGTGATAAATTAATTAATGACAAGGCTGTAGCGACACATTTATCTTATGTTGATAAAGAAGTAGAACTAGTACACAATACAGATGCATATGCCCTATCTTCAGGTTGGGTATGGAATACTCCTCTTTGGAATAGTATTGGTACGGGTTATGTATATAGTTCTCAATTTTTAACAGAAGAAGATGCAGAAAAAGAATTTAAAGATTATTTAATTAATGAAAGGAACGTTGTTCATTCACGTAAAGAAGTAGAAAATCTAACCTTGCATCATGTACCTATTCATTCGGGTATACATGAACGAGCCTGGGTAAAAAATGTTTGTGCGATAGGATTATCGTATGGATTTGTTGAACCTTTAGCTTCTACTGGATTAATGTTCATTACACGCCAAGCTCAAAATTTAGTAAATATATTAAAAAGAAGAAAAAATAATGCGGTAACAGGTATAAGTAGGTCTATCTATAACAACCAGGTTAAAGATATGGTATTACAGGGTTATGAATTTATTTGTGCACATTATGCATTTACTGAAAGACAGGACAGCCCTTATTGGAATTATCTAACAAATGAACTAGATTACTCTGTAGAAAATATTATTAAAGATTCATTATTTATTGATGTTATTCCAAAGAAAATGTGTAATACATATAATAACTGGTGGAATACTGCAGGACGGGCTGATGATTTTCTTCTTTTTATTGTAGCCGGCTGTGGTTTTAATCCTACAGAACATATTTTTACAGATTTAGTTTTAAATAATCACGTAGGATCTAACACCACATTACTTGATGAATCTACACGGCTTAATAAAGATATTATAGAATATCGAAATAAACAACGTAATTATGTTAAAACATTACAAACACATTATCAATTCTTAAAAAATACAATTTATAAGGAAGAATGAATTTTAAAAACCGATTTTCTATTGCCCATCCTGAAAAAGATATGAAGGATTTTCCTAATCATTATTATTTGGTTTTGAAAAATACCCCACAATCTATTTTAGATGAAATTGAAGATATTTACTTTGGAAAAATGTTTTATTACACATATAGGAGACAAAGAAAATTTGTCGGTAATGCTATGGGGCAAGAAGCGACCGATGGACATATAGATAGTCTTCTCCGAATACAAGAGGAGCTTGGAGTTGAAGTTTCTCTTACAATGAATCAAACTGTATGGCCTAATGAAATGATTCTAGAACAAACTCTACAAGATGAGTTTGTAGAATGGATTGGTAAGTATTATGATAGAGGATTAAGAAGCTGTACAATTTCTTCCAAACATTTAATGAGGACAATGAAATTACAACATCGATGTCCTAATATGAAATGGAAGAATACTGTAAACCATATAATATCTGATGGACAACAAGTAGCCGATACAATAGGAATTGGTTATGATACAATACTTCTTGATCGTTCATTAAATAGAAACATTAAAGAGTTAAGAAGAATTAATAAGTTAATACAAAGACAAACAAGGCCGGTAAAAACATCGCTTCTCGTATCAGAGGGGTGTTTATATAGTTGTCCTTTTAAATTAGAACATGATATGTCATCTACAGTTATAGGTGGAAACTATTGGGGTGGTGACAATGCTCTTTCGGCTCTTTCGTGTAATAATTGGAAATCTGATGAAATGGATAGACTACCAAGAAATGGTATTGACATGGTTACTACTGATAAAGAAATGTTAGATCAATATTTGGATAAGAAGGTGGGAGGAGTAGACATACTAAAAACTTCTGGTAGATTTGATGGCCGATTCTATAACAAATATTCTGAAGATGATATTAAAAATAAGAATATAAAATTAATGAGACAGTTGAGAGTACAGAAAAAATTCTATACTGACCCGCCACCTTTAGTTGCATCATCATTTGGTGATGTTTATGAATTGAATGCAGTTCCTTTTGATCAATGGTTATTACTTTATCCAACAGAAGATGAAGCAAACTTAACAAAAGATAGTTACCAAAAGTATTATGATGAATATTTACAGGATGAACTTTGGTTATCTGAAAAGGGTAAGAGGTTGAATAGAATACTTTTAAATTGTAAATCACAATGTTATGATTGTCATGAATGTGAAAGAACATTTGGAATACCAGATTATGACAGTTCAATAAATGAAATAGATGCAGAAGAAAGATTTGCCAGAGTGAGTTAAAATGAATATATTAGGAATAAATGGATCTGTGGGCTGGGATGGAAATATTGGGGTTATTAATGGTCAAGATTATTGGGTACATGGATCAGGAGCTACATTATTTATAGATGGAGAATTAAAAGGTTCTTTGTCAGAAGAACGATTAACAAGATTAAAATATGATGGTGGTTATCCAAAAGCCGTTATTGGTCAACTTCTCCTAAAGAATGATTTAACAGTAGATGATATTGATATAGTAGCTTATGTAAGTAATGCATGTATGATGGCATATAGTTTAAAGTTGCAGGGGCACACTAATAAATTATTATCATCTATATTTCCAAATGCAAAGATGATGTTTATAGATCATCATTTAGCTCATACAGCCGCTTCCTTTTTATCATCAGGTTTTTCAGAATCTAATATATTTTCGTTTGACGGCGCTGGTGATTTTTATCCTACTATGGGTCAACGTTTAAAGTTAAATAATTCTGTTTTTTCTAATGGTTTCCGTGATAATAAAGACATAGTACCTTTACAGCAAACATTTTTAGATGAAAATTTTAATTTGTTTGGTTCTTTATATACAGAATTTTCATCAATGATTTATCAGCTTAAAGTTGAGGGTAAGATAGAAAATAAAATGATAGATGATTATGCAAAAGTACAGGCTGAATTAAATCTTACTACATTTGATTCGGCTGTTGATATGACAGATTATGAATATAAGTTTGATGATAATATGTATATGGGCCCCATTTTACGTGAAACTCATCCTGGTAAAATTATGGGATTGGCTTCTTATGGGGATTATAATAATATTGATGTTCCAGATATATTTGATTTAATATTTTATGATAATATGCCAGTTATACATCTCAATCAATCGTTAAAGAGGGTTATTTTTAATAAATGTGAAAATTCTGAGTTTAAAGCAGAGGATTTAGCTAGTTGGTTACAACATCAATTTGAAAAATATTTATTAATATATTTAAATAATATCCCAGAAAAATATAAATTAAAAAAATTGTGTCTAGCTGGTGGTTGTGCATTAAATATCATTACAAATTCTAAAATTATAGAAGATGGTATATATGAAGATGTCCATGTTAATACGGCGCCAAATGATGATGGATTAAATTTTGGTGCTGCAATTTACTGTACGTGGAAAAATGAAAAAGACTTAATACTACCTGAAAATATTGGTTGTATCGGATTCGATTATCCACTTAATAATATAGAAGAATATGAAAATAAAACATAAAAAATATGAAAATTTTAACAATTTATGTGAAATAGTTGTTGATGCTTTATTGGAAAACAAAATAATCGGATGGTTTCAAGGTAAAAGTGAATTTGGTCCTAGAGCTTTAGGGAATAGGTCTATACTAGCAAATCCAACTATTAAAGACAATAAAGATTATATTAATGAGAGAATAAAACATCGGGAAAGTTGGAGGCCATATGCGCCAATTATGCTAGAAGAATATTTACATGATTGGTATGACATTCCTAAAAAATCTTCACCTTACATGTTATTTAATGCTACTATTTTACCTGAAAAAGATGGTCAAGTACCCGCAGTAACTCATGTAGATGGAACGGCCAGAGTACAGACAGTAACCAAAGAATTAAATAAACCAGTTTTTCAGTTATTAACCGAATTTAATAAAAGAACTAATGTTCCTATATTATTGAACACATCATTTAATGTTGGTGGAGAACCTATAGTAGAATCCCCTGAAGACGCGATAAAAACATTTAAAGGTTCAAATATTGATGTGTTAGTTATGGGAAATTATATAGTTACAAAATAGCCACAGATTTCCTAATCATATAAATAGTATAGAAACAACTATATAAAAAATACTATTATAAAAGGAGAAGGATTGTGGCATTGACCCTCCAAAAACAAACTGTAAACATTGCATTAGATCAAGGTTGCACGTTTGAAAAAGTAATATTCGCGCAAAATTCTGTTAGTCAGAATGTCTCTATCTCTACAGGGACTTGCGCCGCTAAGATGCGTCAATCTTACCATTCATCAAATAATGTTACTGTTTTAACAACTGCTGTTTCGGGATCAAACGTAACAATTTCTCTGACTGCGACACAAACATCAGCCGTTTCTCCTGGTAATTATGTTTATGATGTTGAATATACACAATCAGGTGGTACAATAGTAGAACGATTAGCAGAAGGAATTATAACGATATCTGCAGAGGCAACAAAATGACACAACCAACTACTAGAACAACTTTTAAAGATTATTGTAAACGGAAACTTGGCTGGCCAGTAGTAGAATTGAATATTGATGATGACCAAGTAGAAGATTGTATCGATGATTCTCTCCAATTTTACCAAGAATATCATTTTGATGCAACTGAAAACACATTTCTAAAACATCAAGTATCTGGATCTACTCTTAAATTAGCAGGAGCTCCTACTGGAACCTTTTCAAATGGTGAAATAATTACTGGCGGAACAAGTGGTGTTCAAGCAACAGTACACGCATATCATAGTGCTAATACTACTTTAAGATATAAAGGCCCAGAAGTTAAATCGGGAGGGGATGGTAATACGTTTTATGCAAATACCACTACAACCTTCTCTACTGGCGAAACTATTACAGGTAATACAAGTTCAGCAACCGCAACAACTCATGCATCTACTGCAACTGCAATAGGTGACTTTGATAACAAATACATATCGATAGCCGAAGCAATTATTGGAGTTCGAAGAGTTATTCCTTTTTCTGATAATTCTAGAACTAATTCTATGTTTTCCTCTAAGTATCAGTTTGCACTTTCTGAAATGCATTCATTGGGGAGTGGTGGTTTAGCAGGTTTTGAAATTGCACAAGAACATTTACAATTGATCAATGAAATGTTTACAGGTCAACCAATGTTTAGATATAATCGACATGCAGACAGACTATATCTTGATATTTCATGGGGCTCAGATGCCGACATAGATGATTTTATTGTTGTTGAAGTAGATAAAATTCTTGATCCATCTACGTATGCTGATATTTGGGGTGATATGTTTCTCAAGAGATACAATACTGCATTGATGAAAAAACAATGGGGTCAAAATCTTACTAAGTTTGAAGGAATGCAACTTCCCGGTGGAGTAACGATGAATGGAAGACAACTTTATGATGATGCAACTACAGAACTAGAAACCATTCAAACAGAAATGTCACTACGGTATGAACTACCAATAGATCATCTAATAGGATAATAAATGGCAACAAATCAGTATTTTAATCTGCATGGTACAAATACACCTGAACAAAGATTAATAGAAAATTTGAATATTGAAGCAATAAAGACTTTTGGAATAGATGTAAATTATTGTCCCAGAACATTGAATGATGAAGATACATTGATGGGAGAGGATAATACTGCATCTTATAATAGTGCTCATACAATTGAAATGTATATTAAATCCATAGACGGATTTGAGGGTGAGGGTGATTTCATTTCAAAGTTTGGAATACAAATAAAAGATCAAATTACTTTTACTGTTGCAAGACGCAGATGGGCGGAATTGAATGTTCAAGGTGAGGGAAGGGCTACCGCACCGGCAGGAGGAGATTTGATTTATTTTCCTCTTACTGGAGCATTATTTCAAGTAATGTTTGTAGAAGATGAAACTATATTTTATCAAACTGGTGGATTACAGACTTATGATCTTCTATGTGAGATGTTCTTTTATTCTGATCAATCACTTAATACTGGTATTGAAGTTATAGATGCAATTGAACGAGCACAATCTTACTCAATTGATTTTACAATGAATACTGGTAGTGGTAACTATACTGTTGGTGAGCAAGTTTATCAGGGTGCATCCCTCGCCGCTGCTACAGTCAAAGGAGAGGTGGCCAGTTGGAACGCAACTGATAAAGTATTAAATCTCATAAACATGACAGGAAACTTTTCTGGAGTTGTAAACATTGTTGGAAATGATTCTAGTGCGTCTTATTCTATTACTTCTTTTGATGCCCAATCATCCGCTGCTGATACAGCAGCAAGTGTAAGTAATGTAGAAATAGAAGCCGCGGCGGATGCTATTATTGATTTCACCGAAGGTAATCCATTCGGGAGTCTATAATGTTAGGAACAACTTATTATCATGAAACTATTAGAAAATATGTAGCAATTTTTGGTACACTTTTTAATGACATAAACATTCAAAGGAGAAATTCAGCTGGTGTTATAACAGAACAGATTAAAGTTCCTATTTCATATGAAGCCAAAGACAAATTGATTCTTCGAATGAGGGCAGTACAGGCTGATGAGGGTGTTTCAACAACCCTTCCAAGAATGGGATTTTCTCTAACTGGAATTACTTATGATGGAACTAGGAAATTAAATACTTTAGGTCAAACTTATGCCGCAAATACTGCTGCGGGAACCAGTTCCCTTATGAAGCAGTATAATCCTGTTCCTTATAATTTTGATTTTACATTGTCGGCATTGGTAGATAATTCAGAAGATGGTGCACAGATTTTTGAACAGATTGTTCCTTTCTTTACCCCAGAATTTACAGTTAGTGTGAATTTAGTTGACGCCATGAATATTAAGCCTGATATTTCTATAATATTAAATGGTGTTTCCCTTGAAGATTCATACGAAGGTGAACTTAGTTTAAAGAGAGAGATTATATGGACTTTGAATTTTCAAATAAAAGGATATATCTATCCAGATATCAAGTCTGGGTCAATTACTAAAAGTGTAATCGTAAATCTTAGAATGCCTTCAGAAGAGGTAGATGTTCCAGAATATATTGTCTTAGAAGACAGCACAGATTTTTCAGTTAACTATTTACTGTTGAATGCAGATGCTGGGTCTCCAGACGCAACAGGAATAATGAAGTTCATAACAGAAACTAGTTCAACAGGAACAGGAGCAGCAGGAATTAAATCAAGATTAACAGTTACACCTGGACCGGGAGATGTCACCGCGAATGATGATTTTGGTTATACACAAACTTTTGAACATTTTAATGACAATATAGATGTGAATTTGACAACCGGATTAGATGTGAATCTGTAGTGTTATTTCGGATTCTTTTAGTAATTTTAATGATGACTTCTTTTTCATCGGTTTCCGCAGCCCAAAAAGGAGTATATAAAACTGAAGATATTTTATTGTTGTTTAAGTCTTGTTATGAAACCATTCATTTTTTAGGTACTACAAAATATAAAAGAAATAAACATACATTAACTGAAATAGATATATCTAAACAATGTTTTTGTGTATGTGATAAAGTTAGAGAAAAACATAACCCTAAACATTTTTTAGTGAAATCACCTTTAGAAATACATAATATTATTACTCCTCTGGCTAATGATTGTTTAAAAGAAACTGGACAGTCTTGGTATGATGATGTAGAACCTGATATGGAGAAGAAAGATGACAGTTGATGATCGTATAGATGAAATATTAGAAATTACAAGTTTAGTTCCTACTCCGGAAATAAAACCGGAGACCAGCCCAAGAATTAAACCGAATTCTGATAGTGATGTTAAACATGATGACATTGATTATAATTATGCCCGTGAAAATTACTACAATCTAATCGAAAGAAATCAAGACGCAGTAGAAGAGATGTTGGAGATTGCTAAACAATCTGAACATCCACGCGCGTTTGAAGTAGTTGGTCAATTGATTAAATCTGGATTAGATGCAAATAAAGAATTAATGTCTCTACATAAAACCAAAAAAGAACTAAGTATTGAAACAAATAGTAGTGTTAATGTTAATAATGCAGTCTTTGTAGGATCTACTGCCGAATTACAAAAACTATTAAAGGCAAAGCGTGGCTAATGTGGATCAACTAGAAATTGAAATAATACAGCCTTGGTCTGATATTTTAATGAAAGTTAAACTTCCTCAAATGGTTGTAGATGCGATGTTGGATATTACTAATCAAGTTCTTCAAGATCCAGATCGTGAAAACTTGTCAGTGCGTGGTGATGGTATAGCACAAATTGCACAAACACCTAACATATCTCATGAATTAATGCAAAATTACAAAATTGAGATGCGAGGGGGAACCGTATTTCATTTTTTTATGGATTGTATTAAACAGTATATTAAAACTTGTCTGCACCAAGCATCTACGCCTTTTGGTAAAAGCTTTGTTGATTCTGTAAAAAATATAGAATGGTTGACTGATATGAGAGCTTGTTGGTGTAATAGTCAATGGACGGGAGAATATATTCCACTTCACATTCATTCAGAATGTTCAATATCAACCATTATGTATCTCAAAGTTCCTGAATTTTTACCATCAATAAACCCAGTTGGTGATGATGATGGATGTATTACGTTTCTTGGTGGAGCACCAAGCGGTACTGCACTTACTCACAATTTATTGAAATTGAAGCCTATAGTTGGAGATTTTTATATTTTTCCATCACATTTTTACCATACAGTATATCCATTTAAAACTGATGGTAATTTTGAAAGAAGAAGCGTTTCATTTAATTCTACTTTTATAAATAAAGCTGAATTGGAGAAAGGTTAAACGTGGCGAGTGAAAATTATTTAGGAAATCCTAACCTCAAGAATGTTGGACAAAACATAGAATGGACAGAGGAAACCCTTACTGAATATATGAAATGTAAGGAAAATCCTGAACACTTCATAGAGAATTATGTCAAAATTGTTCATGTAGATAAGGGTTTAGTTCCCTTTGATATGTATGATTATCAAAGGGATATGATACATAAGTTCAATGATAATCGTTTTGTAATCTGTAAAATGCCTAGACAAACAGGCAAGTCTACCACGATTATTAGTTTTTTACTTCATTACATCCTGTTCAATGAAAGTGTTAACGTTGCTATCCTTGCTAACAAAGGAGCAGTAGCAAGAGAACTTCTTTCTAGATTACAACTTGCTTATGAACATTTACCTAAGTGGTTACAACAAGGTGCGGTTACGTGGAACAAAGGTAATATTGAAGTAGAGAATGGATCTAAGGTTATCGCCGCAGCAACTTCTAGTTCGGCTGTTCGTGGTAGTTCATTCAATATTATTTTTCTTGATGAGTTCGCCCACGTACCACAAAACATAGCCGAACAATTCTTCACTTCTGTTTATCCTACAATTTCTTCTGGTGAATCTACTAAAGTTCTTATTGTTTCAACTCCACTTGGTATGAATATGTTTTACAAAATGTGGATTGAATCGATAGAGAAGAGAAATGATTATGTGCCAATTGAAGTACATTGGTCAGAGATGCCAGGACGTGATGAAAAATGGAAAGAAGAAACAATACGTAATACTTCTGAAGTACAGTTCACTCAAGAGTTTGAATGTGAATTTGTGGGATCAACGTATACATTAATTGCTCCATCAAAACTTAGAACGTTGGTATTTAAGACTCCAATTCATTCTAATAATAATTTAGATGTTTATGAAGAACCAATAAAAAATCATACATATGCATTGGTAGCCGATACTGCTCAGGGAAAGGGTTTAGATTATTCTGCATTTAATGTATTCGATGTTTCCGGAATGCCATACAAACAAGTAGCAAAATTTAGAGATAATACTATTTCTCCTATGTTATATCCAAATGTAATTTTCAATGTGGGGAATAAGTATAATCAGGCTCATGTTTTGGTTGAGGTAAATGATATTGGTTCTCAAGTCGCGGATACTCTACATTATGATTTAGAGTACGAAAACATAATGATTATTACAATGAGAGGTAGAGCGGGACAACAGATTGGTGGTGGATTCGCAAAGAACATTCAATTAGGATTAAGAACTAGTAAACAGATCAAGAGGATAGGGTGTGCAACTCTAAAAGATTTGATAGAACAAGATCAATTACTCTTACCAGATTTTGAAACAATTAGAGAACTCACAACCTTTGCTTTAACAAATAATACATATCAAGCAGAAGAGGGTTCACATGATGATCTAGCAATGACTCTTGTTATATTTGGGTGGCTAGTACAACAGAGATATTTTAAGGAGTTAACAAATATGGATATACGAAAGAAAATGTGGGAAGAACAAATGGAAACTTTAGAACAAGATATGTTGCCGTTTGGAATTATAGATGATGGACAGGAAGAGGAAACCTTTAAAGATAATGAAGGTACTGTATGGACGGTGGATGATGAGACTAGAAGGCTATATTACTAATGATTCATTATATTAGACAAGAAACAGAATGGTTGTTTCCTGTGCCCCTGTGGAAATTTAGTTTGCCTAATTGTAAGAATATTAATAAAAAAATAGAGAAGAGAATTTACCAAAAATCTAAAGAGGAAAAAACTAGATCGGCCTCTAATGAGGGTGGATGGCACTCTATAGGAAATATGTATGATGATCCGGTGATGGAACCTGTCACAACATTAATTTCACAAGGAATCAACGAAATACGTATTGAATCCGGTATGACTTATGGTACTTATAAAACTTTTCTTTGGTCTAATTTAAATCGTTCAGGAGATTATAATATTATGCATGCTCATCCTGACAGTCATTTGAGTGGCGTTTATTATGTTAAAGTGCCTGAGGGGGATTGTGGTGAATTGAGATTATATAATCCAATGTATCTCTATACTTATCCCAATTCACAAGGTAAAAATCCCCCACATACCACGCCTAGAGTTAATATAAAAAGTGAGGAAGGTGTCTTATTGATTTTTAGATCACCGATTATGCATGATGTTACTAGGAATAATACTCAAGAAGATAGGATTAGTGTATCATTCAATATAGTATTTGATTCTAATCTTTATAAATGAAGGGATCTATATCCGCAAAGTTAACTTCAGTAGGTGGGTTGTTTATTTCTGTTATTAAATCTTCAATTTTATTAGATAGATCAGGTCTTTCCTTTTTTAATCTGTTTAGAAAACTTAGAGAACCAGTAACTAATTGATCTGGACGGATAGATAATCTTTTTCCTATTCTTCTTTTATCGGATACTTCAAGGTGTTTGGGATTTACACAGGATGGATTGAAACATGTTTGAGTCACTACTTCAGTAGATGTTAGTTCACCTCGTACTCCGGAAATGGATGAGAAATTACCATACATCATAAACGCATATCTACTGGCGGGAATAGTTTGACCCATTACAGAAAACATTCCATGACCTGTTTTATTTTTTGAAGCGAGCCAGATATGACACTCTGTATTTTTTTCAGAACGATCAACTTTTTTAAGAAACCGATCTTTTATTTTTTTACTGTCTATTAATTTATATTTGTCCATACTTCCTTATAAATTTATGATAACACTTAATATTTATGATTTTAGAGAACTGTAAAAAGATAAATAAAAGTAATATGGTATAAAATCTATAAACCATAATCTTTCAACTTTATCTATAGGAGAGATAAGATGCCTTTTACAATTAGTCCAGGCGTTGTAACCAAAGAAATTGACTTAACAACTATTGTACCTGAAGTTTCTATGACAGAAGGTGCGATAGCCGGTCCTTTTAAATGGGGACCCACGTATGATATCGTTACAGTCAGTAATGAATCAGAATTATCAAGTCGCTTTGGTAAACCAAACGCAGCCACATATAAAACATATTTCACTGCTGCAAGTTATCTCGCATATTCGGGAAATCTTAAAGTGGTTCGTGCAAGTGGATCAGATGCAAATAATGCAGCAATGACCACAGCACTACAAGTAAAAAATGATGAACACTATGAGAATACATACGACCCAGACATGGGTGGATCATTAATCACCACTGCTGGAGCATTCATTGCAAAATATCCAGGAGATCTTGGAAACAGCCTAAGAGTTTCCATGTGTGGTGCCACAAGAGCAAACACAAATAATGATGGAACACTTAACAGTAATACAGATGTTTCACCTACTTGTACTTCTGCAGTATTCACAAAAGCTAATACTACTGTTATTGGAATAGGAACAACATTTTCGAATGATGTTGCTGTTGGAGATGCACTCTATGTTAATAGTACAGCATTTTGTGTAGTAACTGCTGTTACATCCAATACAGTTTTGGTTGCAATCGGTGCAGATTCAACAATCGCAAATACCGGTGCATATATTCGTAAAGCACGATCAGCATTTGGTCAACCAATAACATCTATGGTTGGAACTCTTGCGTGTTCAGCTAATGGAACTACAATAACTGGAACAGACACAGCACTTAATACTCAATATAATGTGGGTGATCTTGTTAAACTTGTTGGAATAGCCGAAGAACGTAAGATTTCAGCAATCGCCAATTCAACTTCTATGACAGTTACAGTACCTTTTGTTGCAGCCGCGTCCACTAATACTCACTCACGTAGATGGGAATATGCAGATGCATTCGATAGTGAGCCTGTTACCTCATCTCATGCACGAAGAAATAGCGGAAACTATGATGAAATTCATGTTGTTGTTGTAGACGAAGATGGAGAATTTACTGGAGCAAACAATACTGTAGTGGAATCATATACAGGATCAGTTGCCGGAGGAGCCAAAGGTGAAGACGGACAGAGTATCTATTACAAAGATTTAGTTAATAGGGGTTCAAAGTATATTCGCTGGATGGATCATCACGCAAATGGTGATGCAGATACCCTTCTTGACGGTGGAACAACCGCTTGGGGTGGAGCTGCAAGCGGAACATTTAACGCTAAAGGAACTATCATTTCTGGAAGTCTAACTGGTGGAAGCGCTGGAACTGCAGCAACTGCCGGAAATATTCAAACAGGTCTAGATAAATTTAAAAATGCAGAAGAAGTAGATGTTACTCTTCTGATGACCGCTGATGCAGATGCAGCAACCGCCATTCATGCAATTAATAATATTGCAGAATATCGTAAGGATTGTGTGGCATTTATTTCACCTACACAAGCAAATGTTGTTAATAACGCAGGAAGCGAAGTTGATGATGTTATAGCATTCCGTAATTCGATGCCAAGTTCTTCATATGCTGTACTTGACTCTGGATGGAAATACATGTACGATAAGTACAATGATGTTTATCGATATATTCCATTGAATGGTGATATCGCTGGATGTTGTGCCTTCACAGATGATGCACGTGATCCTTTTTGGTCGCCTGCTGGTATTGATAGAGGTAATATTCGTAATGCCATTAAACTTCCTTTTAATCCAAATAAGACACAAAGGGATGATCTTTATAAAAATAGTATTAATCCTGTTACAGCACTGCCAGGAAATGGAATACTTCTTTTTGGAGATAAAACACTATTAGCAAAACCGAGTGCATTTGATCGTATCAATGTACGAAGGTTGTTTATCCTTTTAGAAAAATCTATCGCACAAATGGCAAATTCCTTCTTGTTCGAATTCAACGATGCATTTACACGATCTCGATTCGTGGCAACCGTTGAACCTTTCTTGAGAGATATTCAAGGGAGAGGTGGAGTTCAAGATTTTGCCGTTGTCTGTGATGAGGGCAACAATCCAGGAGATGTAGTAGATCGAAACGAATTTCGTGGAGATATCTATATAAAACCATCTCGTTCAATTAACTTCATACAATTACAATTTGTTGCTGTTAGAAGTGGCGTTGAATTTGAAGAAATTATTGGCCGTTAGTCAATAAATTTAGTCATATAAATATATAAAAGATGGGGGAAGACGATGACTTCCGAAGGGAGAACTTTTAAAAAAGACTTCCCCATCACATCTTAAACTTTAGTCATCGGAGAAAAACACAATGTCATTTAATATCGACACATTTACTGCAAAATTAAAGACTGGTGGAGCATTAGGAAGTTTATTTGAATGTGAACTTACTGCCGCTAAAGGACAAGATGCCTCAACCACGATGTCAGACTTCAAATTCTTATGCAAAGAGGCTGTACTTCCGGCTTCAACCATAGAGCCCGGAACTGTTACATACATGGGAAGAGCTTTACAAATTCCTGGTAATAGAGCCGCACAACAATTGAACACAACTGTTTATAATGATGAGGACATGGCAATCAGAAATACAATTGAAAATTGGATGGAGATGTTAAATTCCCATAGGACAAATTCTAGAAACACAGGTATGGCCGGTTTTAGGAGTTATACTGGAAGTTTGAAGGTGAAACAACTTTCAAAGGAAGATCAGGGAGCAGTTAAAACTTATGATTTTATTGATTGTTGGCCTTCATCTTGTGCAGAAGTTCCTCTGTCATGGGAAACTAATGAAATTCAAACTTTTGCCGTAACATGGGAATATAATTATTGGAAATCTGGTGAAAGTGGTACAGGTAATTAATTTTGATATGAAGAAAACTTACTAATTAAAAACTTAAGGAGAAAATAAAATGGCAGATGCTGCAACCGCTTCATGCTCGGTGACCCTGTTACCAGATGAAATTTCAAAGGTAATCACAGGAGCAATGACTGTTACCCCTGCTGATGCAAATCATAAATGGTACTACAAACTAACAAATGTAAGTAACGCTTCAACCGATTTAATGGCTGGGTATTTTACAGATTATACAGCCATCGATGATGATACTGCACCAATAGCACTCGATGTTGCAGATACTGTTGCATTTTTATTCGTACAAAACACCGATGCTGCAAACGCAATTTATATCAATCTCGCAGCGGGAACCGCCGCAGCAGCTGCCGGTAACATTTATCTTAATGCCGGAGAAAGTTGGTATGCACGACTTACAACTACGTTGGTAGGTAGTATTCATGCAATATCATCGACAAGTACTGTTAATTGTATTGTCGCTGCATTATGTGATGATGTTTCGGTATAATAATATTCGTGGGAGTAGTTTTTTTCTACTCCCATTTAACCTATTAGGAAGAATGTATGGCAGTTGAATTATTTGGATTTTCTATAGGACGAGTTGACAAAGACGCAAAGAATAAAGAATCTTTTGCACTCCCAGAGCCGGAAGACGGGGCTGTTGAAATTGGTCCATCAGGAGGAGCGTACGGTACGTATGTAGATCTTGAGGGTCATGCCAAAAATGAATTAGACTTAATTAGAAAATATAGGGAGATGGCTACATTTCCCGAATGTGATCAAGCAATAGATGATGTTGTTAATGAGGCCGTTGTTACAAATAGGGAAAATTCTCCTGTCAGCATTAGCCTAGAAAAATCAAATCTATCAGATGATATTAAAGAAAAGGTAAAGTACGAATTTAAAGAACTGATTCGTTTGCTCGATTTTCGTAAAGTTGGTTATGAAATGTTTAAAAAGTGGTATGTTGATGGTAGATTATATTTTCACATTATCATTGATAATAAAAACCCCAAACGTGGTATATTAGAACTACGCTCAATAGATCCCCTAAAAATAAAAAAGGTTAGAGAACCAAAGGTTACTCAAGATGATCACGGCACAGCAGTTATAGATACTACTGGATTTCAAGAGTATTATCTATTTAATGAAAGAGGAATTTCTACTGCTCAAGCTGGAGGTATGACAGTTCAAATTGCCGCTGATTCTATCTCTTATGCACATTCTGGTATATTAGATCCCGATAGAAAATTAGTTTTAAGTCATCTACACAAAGCAATTAAGCCCTTAAATCAATTACGTATGCTTGAAGATGCAGTGGTTATCTATCGTATCTCACGTGCTCCTGAACGTAGAATTTTCTACATTGATGTTGGTAATCTACCTAAGATCAAAGCAGAACAGTATCTACGTGATATCATGAGTAAATATAAGAATAAATTGGTATATGATTCCAATACTGGTGAGATTAAAGATGAACGTAAGCACATGAGTATGTTAGAGGATTATTGGCTTCCACGAAGAGAAGGTGGTAGAGGTACAGAGATTTCTACGTTGCCTGGAGGGGAGAATCTTGGTGAATTGGCAGATGTTGATTACTTCAAAACAAAACTATACAAAGCACTCAATGTTCCCCCTTCACGGTTAGAACAAGACTCAGGCTTTATACTAGGACGAGCTGAAGAGATTTCAAGAGATGAAGTTAAATTTACTCGTTTCATTGAACGATTGAGAGCTAGATTTAATATTTTGTTCAATGATCTCATAGAGAAACAGTTATTACTTAAAGGAATTGTTTCATCTCAAGACTGGGGAGTTATAAGGGATAATATAATATACGAGTGGGAATCAGATTCACACTTTGCAGAACTGCAACAAGCAACAATGATGAGAGAACGGTTAGGTACGTTAGTAAATGATATGGGATATAGAGATGAAGTTGTTGGTAAATATTTCTCTCAAGAATATATCAATAAGCACGTTCTTAAATTGTCTCAAGAAGAAATTGACAATATGAAAGAACAAATTGCAGCAGAGAAAGCGGAAGCTGCGGCCGCTGAAGGTGGAGGAGAATCAGAAGATCAACAATGGGAATTTGATCCTTCAGCAAACAAGCCAGACTTAAAGGTGATTAGTAACTAAAATTTATAAATAGTATAAATATAACAGAAATAACAGAGGAAATTTATGTCTAATGAAACTACAATTGGTGATATCGTAGCATTTTCTAGATCAGACGATGCTGCAGGAGTAAAGTCCGCAATAGGTGACGTGCTTCAACAAAAAGTGATGGTATCATTAGAGAGTAAGAAAAAAGATTTCGCAAAAACTTTTTTAACTAAACCAAATACAGACTCGAAAGAGCCGGAAAGTCAAGAGGAAGTAACGGATGGCAGCTGAAACACAAGTACTATTAGACACAGAAAAAAAATATATTGCTAAATTCTTTTCCGATGCGACAGAAGCGGATGTTAAGAAAGTAGATTTATCGACACTAGCTTGGGCAAAACATACAATGACCCTTTCTGGAGCAGCAAGTCCAAATTTTAAGATTGGTGAAGTAATAACAACCGCGGCTACTGAACATTTTCTTGTTACAGGTTTTACAGCCGGAGCATCCACAGTAGAAGTTGTTGGATGGGATAATACGAACAAAAAAGCAACAAGTATTCTAACTACTAGTTCGAATGGAGATGCAATTTCGGGTGCAGTATCAGGAGCTAATACAAGAACGCTTGCAAATAGTGGAGCCTTGATAGGTTTAGAGTGGAATGTATTAGTTACTAAAATAATGTGGATAACAAATGGTTTACAAGTTGCAATTGAATGGGATGGATCAGGCAACGAAGCATATATTGCAGAATTAAGAGGTAATG
>Ga0209709_10001182_pt1 | contig 24295 bp, 22 predicted proteins | sample ArcticOcean_MG_C_2_FD_187435 | JGI IMG/M metagenome (GOLD analysis project Ga0209709, IMG submission 187435) | Marine microbial communities from western Arctic Ocean - ArcticOcean_MG_CB4_136 (SPAdes) (version 2) | ecosystem: Environmental > Aquatic > Marine > Oceanic | place: Arctic Ocean...
GCTAGGTTAATAGAACGACCTTCAAGTGCTTTGCTATTTCTGGGATCGGATCGACGGTCATAGATCGTGACTTTATATCCACGTTGAGCGAGCAGAAGTCCAAGTAAACTACCGACTAGACCTGCGCCTACTATTGCGTGATGTTCTGGGGTCTCATTACTCGTGATCATCTATAAAATTTCTTTGAACGCCAATTTAAGGTCTTCGATAATATCTACTGCATCTTCTATACCTATGCTGAGTCGTATAAGGCCATCCGTCACTCCGACTTTTTCTCTAATTTCCTTAGGAATAGAGGCGTGAGTCATAGAAGCTGGGTGCCCAATCAAAGATTCTACTCCTCCAAGAGATTCAGCTAACGTGAAAATCTTGGTAGATTCAACAAATGTATTTGCTGAAGCGAGAGAGTCGCCTTTGAGAGTAAAAGCTACCATACCTCCAAAATCAGACATTTGGCGAGAGGCGATTTCGTGACCGGGATGACTTTCCAGCCCAGGCCAATAGATCTTCTCTACTTGATCATTCGTCTTTAAGTAAGCTACTACAGCCTTGCCGTTTTCGCAATGGCGAGCTATTCTAAGATGTAGGGTTTTAAGTCCACGCATAACGAGGAAACAATCCATAGGTCCCGCTACACCACCGCACGAATTTTGTAGTGTGCGCAGTTTGTCATTTAGCTCGTCATCGTTCACCATAAGGCAACCCATAACGACATCCGAATGACCTCCCAGATATTTGGTTGCCGAATGCATCACCACATCTGCACCCAGATATAGTGGTTGCTGAAGCATGGGAGTAGCGAACGTATTGTCCACGCACACAAGGATATTCTTGCCCTTTACAGCATTTGAAACGGCTTGTATATCTGTGATTTGCATCATGGGATTTGTAGGCGTTTCAATCCAAATCATCCTTGTATTTTCATTTACTACTTCGGACAATGCAGATTCACAATTGTCGAGATTTACGAAATGAAATTTAATCCCGTAGTTGGCAAAAATGGTCGTGAACAATCTATAACTCCCTCCATAAAGGTCGTTCGTAGAGATCACTTCGTCTCCCGGTTTAAGTAATTTCAGAAGGTTGTCCATCGCCGCCAGCCCAGAAGCAAATGCCAGACCGTGATTTGCTCCTTCGAGCTCTGCAAACGCATTTTCAAGGGCGTGTCGAGTGGGGTTTTGAGTACGAGAGTACTCGTAACCTTTGTGCTCTCCTACTTTGGTTTGGGCATAAGTAGAAGTTAAATAAACGGGAGTCATAATCGCCCCTGTAGAAGGATCGTGCTTTACCCCTGCATGTACTGCTCTCGTCCCTTTTCCTATTCCGTCAGACATCTTTTCAAGTTTTAGTTTGTGGTCAGTAAAGTTAATGAATTTTCTTACCCGTCCGCACAAGCCATCCAGGCAGTAACAAAGATCCAATTATTAAGTATATGAAATAGGTTAGTAGACGCCAAACCAACACAGTCGCTCCACCCACAACAGCTACTCCTTGCATAAATACAGGCAAAGAAAATTCTGCAATGCCCGAAGCGCCAGGTGTAGGACTCACTAACATGGCGATCCAGAGCGATAGCTGGCGAGCGAAGACTTCTAAGTTCTGTACCGAATCGAAGAAGATGTATAGAACTGCGTTAAGTATTAAAAACCTCGCCGTCCAACTCACGAAAGTCACCCCCAATGTTTTTAACCACATTCCTCGTGTCGCCCCTTTAAAGCTTGCAGAAGCGAGCATCCATTCCTGGGTTACTTTTTCAACTTTTAATCCCCATCTTTTCAGCCCCGGCAACCTAAAAATCTGCAGAAGCACATTCCTAGTAGCGCTAGGAGCTATAAACAGAACGAACAGTATTAAAATCGTGATGGCACAGTGTATTCCGTACCCAGTAAAAAACATCACCCTTAAACCCATCTCCGCCGTAGCGCTCAATCCTCCTGGGATAAATGCATCCGTTCCTATTATAATTATGAGTAGAGGAACGACTAAAACGTAAAAAAACTCATCCATCAAAGATGTGGCGAGCACTGTTGAAACGCTACGACCGAGTGTCATTCCTTCTCGCTTCATAAGGTAAATTGCGATGGGACTTCCACCTATCACAGAAGGAGTAATGGCCGATGCAAACTCCCAAAGCAAGACTACATTCAGAGAACTTCTCCAACTAAATTCTCCCATTGACAGAATTTTCACTCTCGTCATATATGCTAGATCCCGAATCACAAGTAGCCCCACAGCTCCAGCAAGAGCGAGCACTGCCCTCGAGCTAAACGCCACTTCACCCACCCCCAAACTCTTTAAGTCCTCTTTGTAGAAATAATAAATCACCCCCAGCCCTATAAATGCTGGAATAAAAGCCTTCCACCTCTTTATTTCAATTTCTTTCTGCAAAATAATTTTTAGTTCCCTGGGATATGTTCGTGGGAATACATCAAAATAAGTTATGTATTTTGTTAGTCAAAGGTATGTTCAAAGTGCAATTGAAATCCGTACTTGGCAGTCTAAACGAATTTGAACCGTGAGTATTTGATTGATAGTTTTATAAAAGAGGTTCTTTGCAAGCGTATATTCGCTTTGATGATAGTAGTAGGTAATAAACTTATTTCGGAAGACATTTTTGATGTTCAATTCTCGTGCGATATCTCGGCATGCCAAGGTGCATGTTGTGTAGAAGGATCAGGCGGAGCGCCTCTCACAGAGGAGGAATGTTCGGTTTTAGACGACATCTTCACAGATGTTAAACCCTATTTGCGCGAGGAAGGCCTCGATGTGATAAAGGACAAAGGCCTCTTCGTAATGGGGCAAGATGGAACTTTAGAAACCCCACTCATTGAAGGAAGAGCCTGCGTTTATTCTACCATCTCATCTGCAGGAAATCTCCAATGTGGAATAGAGCAAGCCTATCGAGATGGAAAAACGAAGTGGAAGAAGCCCCTCTCATGCCATCTCTACCCGATTAGAGTTAAAGAACTCATCGACTTCACAGCATTGAACTATCACAAATGGAGCATTTGTGATTCAGCACTCTCTTGCGGTGTCGCTCGCCAGACGACCATTTTGGAGTTTTGCAAGGAAGCTCTGATACGCGCATACGGTGAGGTATGGTATTCGGAGGCGGCAGAGACGATGCAGGTTTGGCTTAAAGAAAAGAATATAAAGTGAGCGTAAATGTGAATGTACAAGTGAATGTAAAGGGATTCGCTGCAGTCACAGTGTTAGTGTGCCTAATTGCCTTAAGCTTTTCAGCCCAAACTCCCCACGACTACACCGCCACCCCCGTCGCAGCACTCTCAACAGAACTTGACGATCTGCCATTTGGAGCCGACTCTGAATGGATCTATGTGATGCAATACGGAGCCGAATCTGGAGCTCAATATTTCAGAGCCCCTCGCAATTCCGACGCCACTCATCCCGGTGTTCTCGAAGCAACTTCATTGCAGACGATAAGGGACGAGGCTTGGTCTGAGTTGGGCGTTATCTCGCACGTAAGCGTGGATGCTGATAGGCAACTCGCGGTTATTTCGGCCAAACCTTACCCCGGAGCTGGCGATTTCGATCTCTTTATTTCTTCGTTAACTAAACGAGGATATTCACGCCCCTACCCACTTTATTCTTTAAACACTGCCGGAGATGAAGTCTATCCCCAATTCACTTCGAGCGGACTTTATTACTCCTCGAACAACGATATTTATTTCGCCTCAAAAAAACACCAATGGCAGAAAGCAGTAGCCCTTGATGCACCCATCAACACATCAGCCGATGAGATTTCGATTGCAATATTAAACGATCATGAGATGTACGTTAGCTCCAACAGGGCAGGGGGAGGTTTCGATGTTTATCTCCTTAGCTACGAAGTTGATGAAAACCTCGCTTCAGGCTACACTCTGGAGCTAGTTTGTAACGGGCTGCCCGTCACAGGTGCTGAAATCAGTTGGGTAGCTTTAGATACCGGGAACCCCGTCTTCGAAGGTTTGACGGATGTGTCTGGCCAACTCTCCTTAGAAGGATTGCCCTCATCTCGCACACTCGGCCTCAGAGTAGGGTCGATTGAAACACCCACAAAACCAGGTTCAGTAGTTAGAATCCTTAATCTTGCAGGGGAAATCGTCCGAACCTACGATGTGGGACGTAGCGGTTTGCTTGCAGCAGACTTCCTCCCTCTTGACGAAGTAGACGACTTAAATTTACTCGCCTCTTTAGACTTAAGCACACTACCTGGAAGATCTCCGGCATTAATTTCTATCCACTTCGAGATAGACTCCAAATCTCCTACTGAAACGTCTTTGCAGGATCTTGATGGTTGGTGGGTTGACATCAAAAACTCACTTTTTTTCGGCAGTGATAGTCCACTAATTATCGAAGGTCATGCAGATATTACAGGGTCTTTGGGATCTAATGATAGGCTGAGTGAACTGAGGGCTGTTTGGTTTAAAGAATGGCTACTCGATAAAGGCATGGATGAATCAAGGTTGAGTACGAGAGGAATGGGAGCTAGGTTTCCGATGGTGGTTTGTCCCGATAATTCGTCGGGAAGTTCAGATTTTTGCCCTCCTGAGGTTCACGCCGCTAACCGTCGCGTCGAGCTGAGGTGGAAAGTGGATTAGGTGAGTGGGTTACAATAAAAGAATCACTATTTTTGCACTATGCTAATAACAGTTATGCGCTCTAAGTTGCATCGTCTTACAATTACTCAGGCGGATTTGAATTACGTAGGAAGTATTACTATCGATGAAGATTTGCTCGATGCGGCAGGCCTTATTGAAGGTGAAAAAGTCCAAATAGTGAATGTCAACAACGGAGAACGTATAGAAACTTACACAATCGTTGGTGAACGTGGATCTGGTGTAGTGTGCATGAACGGGCCAGCTGCCCGCAGATGTTCTCCAGGCGACATTGTTATTGTCGTTGCTTACGGAATCCTATCTTTAGAGGAGGCCAAGACCTTCACCCCGACGTTGGTTTTCCCTAATACAGCAACAAATAAACTCAAGTAAGTTCAAGAAAGCGAAGTAGGAAATGAATATCAAAAAAACGCTCACGCTCATCGGTTTTTTCGCAATAGGAGTCCTCCTTTTCGTGAAACTTATGGATCTAGTTGAGGATAAAGCTGAGCTTTTTGATTATATGTCTTCCGCACCTTGGTGGGCTATCATTCTCACTTTCATTATGGGATTGTTAGCGATAATAAGTCGTGGTCTAAGGTGGATTATCTTGCTCGAACCTATGGGTTACACGGCATCGAAATTCATGGCAATTTGCGCCGTAGCCTTCGGGTATTTCTCAAACACATTCGTACCACGGTCTGGAGAGCTTGTTCGCTGTGCGGCCCTTAATTCAACGGATGATATTCCCGTCAATAAGCTAATCGGCACGGTCATCACAGAGCGCGTCGTTGATTTAGGAATGCTCTTCATTCTCATGGTCATTGCTTTTTCGACAAATTTAGATGCAGTTTTAACTCTATTAGACAAAATCCAGCTCCCTCAAGGCAACACACTCTTTGTTATAACTCTTGTCTTAGTCTGTGTAATTGTTGTCGGATTCATGATCATCCGTAGGAGCAATAAAATATCAGAGTTCGTCTCTGGAATTGGCGACGGCATCAAGAGTGTCTTAGAAATGAAGCGCAGAATGGCCTTCATTCTTCACACTTTTTTCATTTGGGTCATGTATTTCTGCATGTCGTATTTTCTGTTTAAGGCTATGAAAGGCGTGAACGATATTGGCATTTTAGATGCCTTATGGGTTATGGTCTCAGGCGGATTTGGCATGGTATTCCCCACACCTGGTGGTATAGGCTCGTATCAGTGGGCTGTAACCCTAAGCTTTGAATCTATAGGCTACGGAAAATTAATCGGTGTTGCAGTTGCTAATGTTGTTTGGATAACCCAAACCTCAATGGTTATTATCACCGGAGGCCTCGGTTATTTATTCATCGTAGCTTACCGCTTCTCTCTTAAAAAGATTTCGAAGTGAATCCCTCTGTATCACAAAACCTAGATGATATTCTATCGCTTGCTTCTAAATGGCGCTCAGAAGGAGAAAAAATCGTTTTTACGAACGGTGTATTCGACATACTTCATGTGGGGCATCTTCACTGTCTCGAGTCCGCTCTCGCTTTAGGCACTAAGCTCGTTGTGGGAATCAACTCGGACTCTAGCGTTCGTCGCCTCGGTAAAGCGCCAAATCGTCCCATAAACAACGATATCAACCGCGCCCGACTTCTCTCTGCCTTATCATTCGTCGATGCCGTCACCATTTTCGATTCAGACACGCCCCTCTCCACAATAACATCTCTCTCTCCTGACGTGCTCGTAAAGGGAGGCGATTACGACCCCTCGTGTATCGATCGAGACCACCCCACCTACATTGTGGGCTCCACGGAAATCAGAGCTGCCGGTGGGACAGTTCATTCAGTTCCCTTGTTGCCAGGACATAGCACGACTAAGATTTTAAATCAGTAACGACCGAGCTGAACATTTCTATTTAGATCTCCTCTTCTTCCAGAAACTTCGTTGTGAAGTTACCTGAACGAAATTTTTCATTCTTCATCAAACGTTGATGGAAAGGGATCGTTGTCTTTACTCCTTCGATGATGTATTCGTCGAGGGCGCGTTCCATCTTGGAGATGGCCTCCTCACGTGTTTGGGCTACAACGATAAGCTTAGCTATCATACTGTCGTAGAAAGGAGGGATGCGGTAACCTGCGTAAACGTGCGTGTCCACACGCACACCATGACCACCAGGCTGGTTGTAATGTGTAATGGTTCCTGGGCAAGGAGCGAAATTGCGATCAGGATCCTCCGCGTTTATTCGACATTGAATAGCGTGCATGGTAGGGTAGTGATTGCGCCCATTTATTTTCTCTCGAGATGCAAGTTTAATCTGCTCCTTAATTAAGTCGTAGTTGATTACTTCCTCTGTGATGGTGTGTTCTACTTGGATACGAGTGTTCATTTCCATAAAATAGAAATTGCGATTTGCATCTACTAAAAATTCCACAGTACCTACACCTTCGTACTTCACAGCTTCAGCAGCTTTTACAGCGGCATCCCCCATTTTTTTTCGAAGCTTTTCGGTCATAAATGGAGATGGCGTTTCTTCTACGAGTTTCTGATGGCGACGTTGAATAGAACAGTCTCGCTCAGAAAGATGGCACGCTTTCCCTCTATAGTCAGAAGCTATTTGGATTTCGATGTGGCGAGGCTCTTCGATAAATTTCTCCATATACATCGCGTCGTTTCCGAAAGCGGCAGCAGCTTCACGACGCGTGTGTTCCCAAGCCTTAGTTAGCTCTTCGTCGTTGTTGCACAGTGCCATGCCCTTTCCTCCTCCTCCAGCTGTGGCTTTCATCATGATAGGGTAGCCCATATCATTTGCACATTTTTCAGCGTCTTTATATGTATCAAGGATTCCGTCAGAACCTGGGATGGTAGGTACGCCGGCTTTTTTCATGGTAGTCTTAGCCGCAGCTTTATCTCCCATAGCGTCAATCATATCAGAGCTAGCTCCGATGAATTTAATGTTATTTTCTGCACAAATACGTGAGAAAGCAGCATTTTCAGAAAGGAAACCGTAACCCGGGTGAATTGCGTCAGAATTCGTTATCTCGGCTGCAGCAATTATGTTAGGGATGTTGAGATAACTATCTGCACTAGGCGGCGGCCCGATGCATACAGCTTCGTCAGCAAAACGTACTGGAAGACTGTCTTTATCTGCTGTAGAGTACACAGCTACAGTAGCTATGCCCATTTCCCTGCAAGTGCGTATTACGCGTAATGCGATTTCGCCTCTGTTGGCGATGAGGATTTTCTTAAACATGATTTATTGTGCTTCGTTAACGAAGGTTTAAGACGGATCTACGAGGAACAATGGTTGGTCGTATTCCACAGGAGTGTTATCCTCAACTAGGAATTTAACGATCTTACCTTTAATCTCAGATTCGATTTCATTGAAGAGTTTCATAGCCTCGATCACGCAAACAACATCCCCTTCTTTGATCATATCGCCTACATCCTTTAAAGGATCCTTGTCAGGACTTGGGCGGCGGTAGAATGTGCCGATCATAGGAGATTTAACTTCGATGTAGTTTACGTTTTCGGTTGCCGATTTAGCTGCTGGATCCTCTGCTGGGGACTCTGCCGGAGCCTCCATATGTAGAGGTGCTGCTTGAATTTGCATTGGAACTGAAGTAACAGGGGCAATGTGGGTGTGATGAACCAGAGGTTCTTCAAATCCCTTTTTGCGCTGAGGCATCTCAGACTTAATCGTAATCTTAAAGTCTTTCTGCTCTATTTCAACTTCAGTCACACCGGCTTTTGCGATGAACTTTATTAAGTCTTGAATTTCTGCTATTTTCATGATGTCATGATTTATTCAGGATCGCAAGGTACTTCCTGAATGTTAAGATTGTGTGTCGTATGACCACTTCACGTAGATGGACCCCCAGGTGAATCCTCCACCGAAGGCGGCAAGAATAATATTATCTCCTTTTTTCAGCTGAGACTCCCAGTCTCGTAGGCAAAGTGGGATTGTGGCAGCGGTGGTGTTTCCATAGTTCTGAATGTTGATCATTACTTTTTCACGATCAATTCCCATACGCTTTTGTGTGGCATCAATGATTCTTAGGTTGGCTTGGTGGGGTACCAACCATGCTACGTCATCACTTGTGAGACTGTTGCGCTCCATGATCTCGTAACTTACGTCAGCCATACTTGTAACAGCCGCTTTGAATACGGGTCTGCCATCTTGGAAAAGATAGTGCATTTTTTTATCTACCGTCTCGTGTGTTGCAGGATTCAAGGAACCTCCGGCTTCTTGCCTTAACATTTCAGAACCTGCGCCATCACAGTGATGGATGTGATCTTGTATTCCATTTTCATCTTCAGATGGTTCAAGCAGAACAGCTCCAGCACCATCACCGAATAAGACGCATGTTGTTCTATCAGTATAATCGACAATAGAACTCATTTTATCCGCTCCAACGACGACAACTTTTTTATAGCTGCCATTTTCAATGAATTGAGCACCTGTTGTAAGCGCGAACATAAAACCAGAGCAAGCTGCGCTCAAATCAAACCCCCAAGCTTTTGTAGCGCCAACTTTGTGGGCAATTAGATTAGCTGTTGAAGGGAACAGCATATCAGGAGTAACTGTTGCTGTAATGATGATGTCTATTTCTGAAGGGTCAATTCCTCTCTTTTTACATAGAGTTTTAACAGCTTCAGCTCCCATATCAGAAGTGGCTTTAGTAGGGTCCTTAAGAATGTGACGCTGGGAAATTCCTGTGCGGGATTTGATCCATTCGTCATTTGTGTCGACCATTTTTGCAAGGTCTTCATTTGTTAATAGGTCATCCGGCACGTAACCGGCAACGCTTGTAATTGCTGCTATCATTCTTCTTCTTATTTCACCCCAAAGTTATATGTCTATTTCACATCTTTATGCGAAATTAACTGGAGTCTTAACTAAACGAAGTGGAAAACCTTTAGTCAAGATTTTTCGAATAGAAAAAAGGGGGCGGAAGCCCCCTTCAGTATTTTTTAATAAAACAGTTGGCGTCGAAACGATTAAGCTTCTTCGCGCTCCATTACAACTTTACCCTTGTAGTAAAGCTTCCCCTCATGCCAGTGAGCACGGTGGAACATGTGTGGTTGACCAGTTGTAGGGCAAGTGCTAACGTTAGGAGCTGTTGCCGTGTAGTGCGTGCGACGTTTGCGAGTACGCGTTTTACTCTGCCGGTTTTTAGGATGTGCCATTTCAGTATTATTTCAAGTTCTTCAAAGCGTCCCAACATGGGTCCGTAAGTTTTTTACTTTCTTCTCTAGAATCATTAGAGGTGTATCCGAGCATTTTAGGATCACAATCATTTTCATTTTCATGAACTTGATGTGGTGGTCGAGAGAGATGAGCTAACTCATAAATAGTTTGGCTCATATCTAGCTCAAATTCATTTTTACTCAGTATCCAAATTGAGTCACTGTATTCAGTATTGTCACCGAATCGAACAACTATTTTATCTTCGGATAGCAATGGGTAGGTTAGTTCTTCAAGGCAACGACCACATGGGACTTTCCATGTAAGATCAAGTGCCAGACGTAAAGTCATCGTCGTTTCAGAATACTCTAGTATCACGTCCATCACGCCTTGAGCGTTCTGGATTTCTGATTCTGGGAAGCAAGCAAAGAACTCGGGATCCACATCCATTTGGAACGTATAATTTCCTGGCTTCAGACCCATAAACGGGATTTTATAATTAACCAAGGGATTCATTCCTTCCAAATTTCGGGACGGCAAAGATAGTGTATCCCTAACAGCTTCCCAAGTATTTTACTCAATTCAGTAAAAAACAATTCGTATAGTGAATGAATCAGCGACGGTTGTCGCGGTATTCACGTTTAGCTGGGGTTATCTCAAGGGGGTTAGATGCCAGATCTCTATGCTCTAACCGATTTCTCCTGATATCTTGAGCGAGATAAATAGCAGCTCTCATTGAATCAGCCATAGCAATACCTTTTCCAGCAATATCAAAGCCTGTCCCGTGATCTGGGCTTGTGCGCACGATCGGCAAGCCGGCAGTGAAGTTTACCCCACGACCGAAACTCAGCGCCTTGAATGGTGCAAGGCCTTGGTCGTGATACATCGCGAGGACACCATCAAAATCTTTATATGCTCCTGAGCCGAAAAAGCCATCAGCTGCATATGGCCCAAACACGTTTACTCCAGAAGCTTTTGCATCACGAATAGCTGGTGAAATAATGGTTTTCTCTTCTTCTCCCATCAGCCCATTATCCCCTGCATGAGGATTGAGTCCCAATACAGCAATCTTAGGGCTAGCGCATCCAAAGTCGACAGTAAGCGATTCACTCATAAGTTCTAATTTCCTCTTAATAGCCACGCTAGTAAGTGAAGAGGCTACGTCTTTAATTGCGATGTGTCCGGTTGCTACACCAATTCTTAGATTGTCAGCAACAAGAAGCATTAACACGTCGTCAGCATTTGCAATATGAGCTAAGTACTCAGTATGTCCAGGAAATTTAAATCCAGCTTGGCGAATCGAATCTTTGTTTATTGGAGCTGTTACAAGAATATCAATTTTTGTTGAAGCTAAATCTTCAACTGATTTTTCTAAAGATTTGAATGAATACGCACCTGCTTCAGTTGTTTTTTCTCCGAGTTGAATATCGAAGTCCACAATGCCTAACCCCACAACATTTAGTCTTTCTGGGAGAGCATCTTCTGCTGAGTCAATTTCCACCCAGTTTAAGTTTTTTAAACCTAAAACCTCAAGATTCTGAACCACAACATCTTTGGTCGCGTATAAAACAGGAGTAATTCCTTCTAGCATTCTTTCATCTGAAAAGACGCGTAAAATAGTTTCAATTCCTATTCCGTTTGGGTCGCCTGAAGTAAGTCCTATTCTCATGAGCATGCTTTAATAAGAATGTAAAGGTAGCACTCTAAAGTCCGCGTTCGTGTGTAACTTCGTGTCGATGTTTAATCGCCCGCATATACTCATTTTTAAAATACTGTTCATTGTTATCAGCATTGCTTTCTTGAATGTAAAAGCATTTGCCACCCACAATCGTGCGGGTGAGATTACGTATAAACACGTTGAAGGTTTAACCTATGAAGTGCTTATTACAACTTATACAAAATCATCAGCACTTGCAGATAGACCACTCCTATATTTAAGATGGGGGGATGAAAATGGTGATGATGTAGATTCGTTAAGTAGAGAATCTATAAATATTTTAATCGGTGACATAAAAGTGAACACCTATAGAGGTACTCACACTTATGGGGGCCCTGGGTCATTTGAGCTTAAGGTGGAGGATCCCAACAGGAATGAAGGGGTGTTGAATATGGTGGGGTCTGTGGACACACCGTTTGCCATTAGGTCATTGCTAATGATTGATCCTGAGGCAGGGCACAATAACAGCGTGCAGTTGTTAAACCCGGCAACTGAAAATGCTTGTTTAAATCGTGACTGGGTACATAATCCAGCAGCTTTCGATGAAGACGGAGACTTGCTCACTTTTAGTTTGGTTCCGTGTAGAGGATTTAATGGTGATCCTATACCGACGTATGTATACCCTGAGCAAGTCAGTCCTGCAGATGATGTATTTGAGATACATCAATATACTGGAGATGTAACATGGAATAGCCCACAGATTGTCGGAGAGTATAATATTGCAATTAGGATAGAAGAGTGGCGCGAGGTTTCTGGTCAGCTAAGAAAGGTGGGTGAGGTTGTAAGAGACATGCAAATTGACGTGCAGGTTTGTAACAATGAACCGCCAATTGTCTCTGAACAAATAGACACTTGTATTGTGGCAGGTTCATTCTTGACTTGGTATGTCAATGCTACTGATCCGGACGGGGATAACATTACATTAAACGCATTGGGTGGACCTATTAGTGAAGTCACAAATCAGGCTGTGTTTACAAATTTAGGGGCGGGAATCGGTGAATTTGCTTGGGCTCCCACTTGTGAGGAGGTTCGCCTTGCTCCCTACCAAATCATTTTTAAAGCAACTGATCAAGGCCAAGCAATTCCTTTAACAGACATCTCAACGGCTTATGTAAGAGTCGTGGCTCCTCCAGTTGAGGACACCTCTGCAGAAGCTATAGGAAATTCAATATTGTTAGGTTGGAGTGGAGGGACTTGTTCAGAAGAATTGCCAAGCTGGAGAAGGGAAGCGGGGATTCACGATGTGTACAGGAGGGTTGAGTCCTCAGATTGGGAGCCCACAGTTTGTGAGACAGGTATTTCAGATGATGAGGGTTATGAGCTGATTGCAAGTTTACCCGACTTAAGCGAAACAGGCTATGTCGATCAGGGCTTTCTAAGTTTTGGCGCTACCTATTGCTATCGAATAGTAATGAGATTTGACGATGGCTCGGAATCTCTTGCTAGCAATGAGTTCTGTGCCTCAATAATCAAGGATGTTCCTGTGATGACTCATGCGGATGTAATGGTTACTGATGAAGTTATAGGTGAGGTAAATGTGGGTTGGTCTCCTCCTACAGAAATGGATACTCTGGTTTTCCCTCTCCCGTATTATTACAAAGTTTTCAGAAACAACAGCCAAATCATAGAGATCGCAGACACGAATTATATCGACACAGGCTTAAACACAACGTCTGTTCAACATTTCTATAAGGTGGAAGCGTGGTCCACTACTTCAGAAGGTGATTTTATAGTGGGTGGTAGCTTACCTGCCAGTACTCCATTCATCACTTTAGTAGGGTATGACAACAGCATAGACCTTGTTTTAGATGTCATCGTTCCTTGGTATAACGCAAAGTTCTATATTGAAAGGAAGTCATTTAATCAACCTGACTTCTCACCATTAGATACAGTTGAGCTAAGTGATTCAAAGCCTATTATCAGCGAAGTTATATACTCTGATATGGGGTTGGTAAATGGGATTGAATATTGCTATAGAGTTAAATGTGAGGGGAGTTATGACGCTCCAGGAATTGAAAGCCCTTTGTTTAACTGGGCTCAGAATGCTTGTGCAACTCCGTATGACTTCACACCTCCTTGTCCACCAATTCTTGAAGTTCTCCCGAATTGCCCCGATGAAATCGATGAAATGTATTGGGGGGGAGCTACAGATTGTGCAGATGATGTTATGGGGTATATGTTGTATTGGGCGATGTTTGAAGGTGATTCGTTACTTCCATACGCCTATTTCGACTCAGACACAAGCTACATATTTAATGAATTTGATCAAGAGGGAAGTATAGCTGGATGTTTTGCTGTAACAGCTTTAGATAGTCTTAATCTTAGACCCAATGAAGATTATTCTCGAAATGAAAGTGCATTGTCCAATATTATATGTGTAGATAATTGTCCTTTTTATTTCCTTCCAAATGTATTCTCCCCGAATCAAGATGGTGTGAATGATTTATTTAAGCCTTTTGATTGGAAATTCATTGATAGCGTCGATGTGGTGATCCACAATAGATGGGGTGAGGCAGTTTTCCACACGAAGGATGTGAACGTAAATTGGGACGGTACTCACAATCAATCGGCAGAGTTTGTGCCTGATGGTGTCTATTACTATACCGTGGTGGCTTATACCCGAAGATTAAGCGGCATTGTGCCAGAGAAATTTTCAGGTAATGTCCACTTATTTGGCGGTCACAGCATTTTAGTTGAATAAAAATTAAATCCTATGTTTACAGGTATAGTTGAAAGTTTAGGGGAGATTACAAAGATTGAAAGTGAAGGCAACAATGTCCATTTCACGTTGCAATGTCCTTTTTCGAATGAGCTTAAAATAGACCAAAGCTTAGCTCATGATGGTGTCTGTCTTACAGTTGTGAAGTGCGATTCATTATCCTACACTGTAACTGCAATAAAAGAGACTTTAGAGAGGTCGAGCCTTGGGGTTTGGGCTTTAGGGAAGAAAGTAAACTTAGAGAGATGTTTGCGCCTGGGAGATAGATTAGATGGCCACATGGTACAAGGGCATGTGGATACAACAGGAACGCTTGTGAGTAGCGAGTCACATGATGGGTCTTATGTATTAAAATTCGAACATCCTTATTCAGAGGACAATCCACAATGGATTACAATTTCTAAGGGGTCGATTACCATCAATGGAATTTCTCTCACTGTGGTGGATAGCGCGGCAGGTTCGTTTTCAGTGGCGCTGATTCCCTATACTTGGTCAGAAACCAATATGCATCTGTTAACAGAGGGGGATCAGGTAAATTTAGAGTTTGATATTTTCGGCAAGTATATCTCGAAAATGATGGCTGGTAAACATTAGTTACGGCTCCGTAATTTAAAGTTTTTACCTAAGTATACTCTTCGTACTTGCTCGTCTTCAGCTAAAGATTTAGCCGATCCTTCCTTCAATATTTTCCCTTCAAATAGCAAGTAGGCTCTATCCGTAATGTGTAGCGTTTCTTGAACATTGTGGTCAGTAATAAGTATCCCGATTTGCTTCTCACGAAGTTGTTGAACGATTCGTTGTATATCCTCAACTGCGATAGGGTCAACTCCGGCAAAAGGTTCATCAAGGAGAATAAAAGTCGGGTTACATGCCAGTGCTCGCGCAATTTCAGTTCTACGCCTTTCACCTCCAGAAAGCACCTTCCCCATGCTTTTTCTTACCTTTTCTAGCCCAAACTCTTCAATTAACTCCTCAAGCCTAATAGATTGCTCAGCCTTGCTTAGAGGTTGTAACTCCAAGATAGCTGCAATATTATCTTCGACAGAAAGATCCCTAAAAACGGAAGCTTCTTGTGGTAAATATCCAATTCCCTTCTTTGCTCTTTCGTGCATAGCTAGATTTGTAATCTCTTCAGACCCGAGAAACACCTTTCCATTGTCCGGCTTGACAAGACCAACTACTGCGTAGAAACTTGTGGTCTTGCCGGCGCCGTTTGGCCCTAAAATACCCACAACTTCTCCTGGCTCAACAAAGAAGCTTACATCGTCGACAACCTTTCTACCACCATAACTTTTCTCAAGGCCTTCAGCACGTAAGACATTTTCCATTTTATAAAAGTATTAAAGTTCTACGTTTACACCGACACGAAAGCCATAGTTCTGTCTCATCCCTCCTGAAGACTCTGTTAATCTAAAGTGATAATCGATTCGAAGAAATTGAAAGATGTTTTCAATTCCGACAACGGCTTCTGCATAACATCCATTCAGTCCAGTGGTGCCTTCTGGCAATGCTAATATTGTTTCGTGTCGTGGATCCCAAGATCCTATAACACCTTTTATCCCGATAACTTCACGCATTCCAGCCCTTTTAATTAGAGGAATGTGATTGAAAATAGCACCTTCGCCATGCCACTCTACACTTGCTCGAGCCCACTTGTCAGTTACGAACTCAAAATAGCTCAATAAATTAAATGAAGGCTGGATAGATAAAAGCGTTTCATTTGCGGGTTGTAGCTCCATTAACGCAAAGGGAGCTGTTCCAGAATACATTCCAGCATTTGTATTCCATCTAATTCTACCAAATGGTCCAAACCTTAGTTGTCCTTCCAGCTCTAAAGTATATCTCCCATACCTGTACTGACTCCCCGCTATATTTTTCCAAGCCTGAGTAGTTGTAGCAGTCACAATAGGGAGTTTTGAGCCGAGAGAAACTCTGTCAAATGCCCCAGAGACAAATTTCTCTCCATGGGCATATTTCACTTGTAAAGTACTTTCAGCTGTAATTAAAGTCGAGTTATCGGTTGCTTGCAAAAGAGGGTCTATAAGCCCAATGGCCGGTCCGACAACCACAGGGATAAACTCAAGCTCACCGACGGCTTGAACTTTTCTGTGCCTTAGCTCTATGAATGTTGACCAACCTGAGCCGAATTCGGCCAAATGGCTTGCCTCAGATTTAATGACCTCAGTGAGATTGTTCTGCCCCCCTTCAAGGGACAAAGCTGAATTAAAGATATTTCCCTGATCAAAATAGCCTAACATCCCGAACTGCTCAAGATCTTTAGAATACGAAGCAAACCATTTAATACGGGGGATTTTGCGTTGTATCCAGATGACTAGAGCTTTATACTTAAACTTCTTATCATCAGTGCCGTAAGCGATATATGCCTTGGGCATAAAAGTTCTGCTAAATTTATTTGAAGTTGAAGCCCCCAACCGAATTCGATGCCCTTCAACTAAATTCTTTGAATAGGTATAGTACCATGGGCCCAATTCAATATTTCCGATCATTAAATTCCCACTTCCGAGTCCAAACAAAAAGCCTTTTATGAATTTATATTGCCTCATGGACTGAACACTGTCAGCCATTAAGTAAATGTTAGACTCCTTCAATAATAAGGGCACCGGTCGCTTCGACGCCCATTCTTGTTCAAGAATTTCATTGCTTCCCTTTGCAAACGACAAGTCTCTTCTTGAAGTCCAAACTGAATCTGGCCACTCCTGTGCAAATTCAAAATCGGTATTTATAACTGTACTCCTACCATATAACCCCATACTGGACCGAGAGAGAGAGATATCCATGACCTCCTCTCGTTTTATAAGAACCCAATTGCCTTCGATTTGGGCATATTCCTGCTTCCATCTTAAAGCTCGGATCATGTTTAAATTGGCTCCTTCGCTAATTTTTGCTTCTACCTTGCTTAGCGCTAGAGTTAAAGTATCTATCCATAGTTCCCCTTCAAAAGTAAGCTCCCCTCTTCTTCGCGGAACAAATGCTAGGTGGAAGGCAGGGCGTCCAGAAATCTTTAATGTGTCTAAAATATAGTATCGGTAATGAAGGTTTCCTCTATCGTGCAAAGGGCTTGTAAACGCCTTATCTACTAAAAGAAGTTGATTCTCGTACAGATTAATATTAAGGAATTCAGCTGTTACACTTGATGTATTTTCTCCATCTGACAACCAAGTAGCACGAGCTGCTTCAACCCTTTGTTCTTTCCTTTTTGGTTTTTTTTGTGTCCGCTTAGTTCCTATAGATTCTGAAAAGAACGTAGGCAGTGCAACTCTCGCATCTGACGAATCTAACCCATCCCAGACCCATCCAAACGCTCCCCAATACTTTCTGCTCGGCAACTTTTCAGGGATGTCATTCAAGTCAATCTGAAGCCTTTCATGATAATTATAACTCACCCCAGGTAGTCTTGCTGGGTCATTAATTGATTTGGCCTCTGCCACTCTTTGCATTAAAGGTTTGGCAGGATTTTCCTGTTTCTTGTCTGGTCGGACTTCAGCAGCGGCTAATTCTATGCGCTTTTCTTCTAGAGCAATATCTAATTTCTGACGGACTTGTTTTTGTATTGGAATACTTTGTGAGGAGTACCCTATAAATGAGATAAAAATTCTGGATACTTTACGTTCACTTGTGAGTTCATATTCACCTAAGACGTTAGTCATAGTACCAATTGAAGTCCCAGAAAAACTCACATTGACATACGGAAGTGCCTTTCCAGTTTTGCCATTGAACACCCTGCCTGAAACGATGGTTGTTTGGGCTGTCAAGCCTAAGCTAAACAAAAACAATGCTATCAGTAGTAAAGCGTTTTTCAGATTCATCTATTGTGGCTAAGAGCTCATTTTATTCTCTCGACGCTTTTCCTCCCTTCGGGCAATTACAATGCCTAACTCGTACAAGGCGAGTACAGGTAATGAAACCATGATCTGACTTGTAATGTCTGGAGGAGTTATGATCGCTGACAAAACAAGAATTCCTACAAGTGCATGCTTCCTGTATTTCTTAAGCCCCTTAGGGGTAACTACGCCTGCCCTGGCTAAGAAGAAAATCAGTACTGGAAGTTGAAAAATGAGTCCTGCAGAAAACGAAATGGTAGATACTGTTTTCACATAAGACATCACCCCAATTCTCGCAGCGACATCACCAAGTTCATAGTGACCCAGGAATTGAAGTGAAAGGGGGACGATGCCCCAATATCCGAAAGCCACCCCTAAGAAAAACAAAGTAGATGAAGCTGCCCCAGCACCTTGAGCGGCTTTCTTCTCGGTATTCTTCAAGGCAGGTTTAATAAACGCCCACAACTGCATTGTTATAATAGGGAATGCGACAATGATTCCTCCCACCAGCGAGACGACTATGTGGGCGGAGAAGTTCCCCGTCATGGAAGTGTTAATCAGTTCATACGTGATTTCTTTCACACATAACTTATCTCCCACACCGATTAATTCTGAGATTTTACACCAAACCCGAAAGCTTATAAAGTCCTCATTTCTCGGCCCGAATAAAACAGTATTAAATATCCAATCCTTTTGAATAAATAAAATGGTAGCGGCTGCAAAAATAGAAATACCAGAATAAAACAGCCTCTTTCTAATTTCCTCGAGGTGGTCAAAAAAACTCATTTCTTTCTCGTCCGGCATCTCCTGATCTAATGGACTCATTGTTGGACCTTATTTATTGCTTGTAACACCTTCTTTAACGAGGTCGTGCAAATGTACTAACCCGAGATACTCCTTGTCTTCAGATGTTACAATTACTTGTGAAACACCTAAGTTTTGCATCGCTGTAGCAGCATTGGCTGCAAGTTCTTTGTGAGATTTAACAAGTGGATTCGTGCTCATCATCTCAGATGCTTTCATGGTGCTTCCTTTTTCTAATGCACGCCTTAAGTCTCCGTCTGTAATTATTCCTGCTATTTTTTCATTTTGAATAACAACAGTTGCACCATATCGTCCTTCAGTCATGGTCATAAGCACTTCCTGAAGTGATGATTCAAGATTTACCTGAGGAGTTCGATCTTTGTCAATGAGATTATCCAATGTGATGGTAAGTTTCTTTCCCAAAGCACCTCCAGGGTGAAATTTAGCGAAATCTTCAGCTTTGAATCCACGAATTTCCATAAGACACATTGCGATAGCATCACCAAGTGCCATTTGGACCGCGGTACTTGTTGTAGGAGCTAAGTCATATGGGCAAGCCTCTGCGTCTATTCCAGCAATTAGAACGTGGTCAGATTGTTTCGCAAGTGGTGAGTCGGAAGCTCCAGTAACTCCAATAATTGGGTGTCCGTGCTGTTTCAATAGAGGCACAAGAGCCATTACTTCAGGACTTCTCCCACTCTTAGACAGGCATAAAACGACGTCACCCAATTGAATTACTCCTAAATCTCCGTGAACGGCATCACCTGCATGAACGAACAAAGCAGGAGATCCTGTAGAGTTTAGTGTGGCTACTATCTTCCTCCCAACATCCGCACTTTTACCTACTCCCGTTAAAACCACGCGCCCTTGAGTATTGACAATCAAATTGATAACATCTACAAAGCGCTCATCTAATAATGTAGCAAGTCGATGTATAGCATCTCCTTCCATACGAAGCGTCTTAAGCGCTCTGTTTAAAATAGTGTCTTCAGAACTGGACATAAATAAATGTTATTAAGCCTTGAAAAAAAAATTGGTGTTTTAGATAAACGGCTTATCTTTATTGAGCAAATTTAGACATTGATGAGCCTAATTGATGATTCGCCGAAAGAGGCGTTACAAAAATATTTTGGATTTAAAGAATTCAAAGGAGAACAAGAGATAGCTATCCAAAGTGTTCTTGAAGGTAAGGACACTTTCGTGATCATGCCTACAGGCGGTGGTAAGTCTATGTGCTATCAGCTTCCTGCCTTAATGTTAGATGGAGTGGCTCTTGTAGTTTCACCCCTCATTGCATTAATGAAAAATCAGGTTGATGCATTAAGGGGAAATCACGAAGACCCTTCAATAACGCACTATCTAAATTCATCTTTAAACAAGGCAGAAGCTGAAAATGTTAAGTTAGACGTTTCCTCAGGCAAGACGAAAATCCTATATGTAGCTCCTGAAACGCTTACGAAAGAGGCAAATATTGAATTTCTAAAATCAGTTAAAATCAGTTTTGTTGCAGTAGATGAAGCGCATTGTATTTCTGAGTGGGGTCATGATTTCCGTCCAGAGTACAGAAGAATACGTCCCATTATTAAGCAAATAGCGGATGTCCCTATTATCGCTTTGACGGCAACAGCGACTCCTAAAGTTCAGCAAGATATTCAGAAAAATCTTCAGATGGTGAATGCGACTCTAATCAAGTCATCTTTCAATAGAGATAACCTTTACTATGAAGTAAAACCTAAAAAAGATGCTCTAAAGCAGATTGTTCAGCATTGTATAAGTAACAAGGGGAGGAGTGGGATAATTTACTGTTTAAGTAGAAAGAAAGTTGATCAAATTGCTGAAACATTATCTGTAAACGGTGTTAAAGTGTTGCCTTATCACGCTGGAAAAGACACGAAGACACGAAGCAGAATCCAAGATGAATTCTTAATGCAAGATGTAGATGTAATCGTTGCTACAATTGCATTTGGGATGGGGATTGATAAGCCAGATGTGAGGTATGTAATACATTATGATATCCCTAAAAGTTTAGAGAGTTACTATCAAGAAACAGGACGTGCAGGAAGGGATGGAGGTGATGGGCATTGCATCGCCTTTTATAGTCACAAAGACATAGAGAAACTCGAAAAATTTCTTCAGGGAAAACCTCTTGCTGAACAAGAAATAGGGTCGCAGCTTTTACAGGAGGTAATGTCATACGCGGAGACTTCAATATCAAGGAGAAAGTTCCTTCTTCATTATTTCGGTGAAGAATTCGATGAGATAAATGGTCCAGGAGCTAAGAACTGTGACAATACCAGATATCCCAAGCCTCAATATGAAGGTAAGGGTGAAATCCTAATGGTTTTAGGCGCTGTTAAAGAGCATAAGGAGGATCATAAAATGCAGTTTATTTCTGCAGTTTTAATAGGTGAAAGCAACAGAGAGGTAGATGACTATAATGGTCAGAACAGTTCTTTTTGGAAGAAGGGAGAGGGCAAGCCAGATAGATATTGGAATGGGGTGATACGCCAGGCTTTGGTTTTAGGATATCTTAAGAAGGAAATTGAAAAATACGGGGTTCTGACGATTACAGAAAAGGGAAAGACATTTTTAGAGAATCCGGTTTCTGTAATGTTGGCTGAGGAAAGAGATTATCGAGATGTTGATACAGCAGATAATATGGTACAAACCCGTCGTGGACAAGGAGGTGTGGCCGATGAGACTCTTCGTAAAATGCTTGTAACTCTTCGCAAAGAAATTGCTGATCAGAAGAGTTTGCCACCCTATGTTATTTTTCAAGATATCTCATTAGATGAGATGGCGATTCACTACCCTATTAAAGAAGATGAGTTGTTGAGGATTTCTGGTGTAGGGTCTGGGAAGGCAAAGAAATTTGGTGCTACTTTTTTATCACTCATTGCGAAGTATGTTGATGAAAATAACATAGAACGCGCAGATGATTTGTTAGTCAGGACGAGTTCTAAAAAATCGTCAGATAAGGTTTCTATTATCCAGCAAATCGACCGGAAGATGAACCTCGATGATATTGCTGCTCGTACAAGTTTAAATCGGGAGGCTGTCCTGTGCGAGATTGAACAAATAGTAGCAGGTGGAACGAAGCTTAATATCACTCACCTGATAGAAGAGTCTATGGATGAGGATTGTGTAGAAGAGCTATTCGCATTCTTCAGTGAATCGGAGGTGGAAGGTATAGAATCAGCTCTTATTGAATTTGAAGACACATACTCTGAAGATGAGCTTCGACTCATGAGGATTAAATTCATCAGCGATATTGCCAACTAACTCATTACCGCAGCGTAGGCCATAAGTCCAGCTCCAATTTCTAATGCACTTTCGTCAATATCGAATGTAGGTGTATGAAGCCCGCTGTGACCTAAATCAGAATTGGGGCTTGAGGACCCTAAACGGTAAAAACAACCGGGGATTTCATTTGCAAAAAAACTAAAGTCTTCGGCAGTCATCCTTTCGGGCAAGTCGTGAACGTACTCCACTCCAAGGTAGTCTTCGGCGATGACTCTCATCCTCTTGGTCAACTCGGGATTGTTGTACACACTGGGGTAGCCAACAGGAATGTGAAACTCTACAGTTGCACCTCGTTGATGACAAATAGCGTCTACAATCTCACGCATTTTTGAATGTGCATAGAATCTCCATTCTTCATTTAAAGACCTAAATGTTCCCTTTAACCTCACTTCGTTAGGTATAACATTTGTCGCTCCCTTTCCTTCAATAAATCCAAACCCAAGAACTGTTTTAATTTCGGGATCAGCTCTTTCCTTTATAAACCTCTCTAAAGCTAAAAGAATTTCAGAGGCGACAAGAAGTGGATTGACCTGGTTTTCAGGCAGTGCGGCATGTCCTCCTTTCCCTTTGACAACAATATGCAACTCGTCAGCTGAAGCCATATATGTTCCTGACCTCATCCCAACATGTCCTGCTGGGAGATCGGGAAAAACGTGTTGGCCTAAAATATGTTGAGGAATAGGGTTTTTTAATACTCCCTCACCGACCATTAACGAAGCCCCTCCAGGTAAACACTCTTCCCCGGGTTGGAATATTAGCCGAATCGTGCCATCCCACTTTTCACAATTTCTTGAAAGTATTAAAGCGGCGCCTAACAATGATGTAGTATGCACATCGTGACCACAGGCATGCATTATTCCTGGATTACATGAAACATAGTCAACTTTATTGAGCTCGGTGATGGGCAGTGCATCTAAATCGGCTCTCAGAGCAATGAGTTTAGAAGTGGGGTTTCGCCCTTTTATGGTTGCAACGATCCCAGTTCCTGATACACCAGATTTATAGGGTATCTCCATTTTATCTAACTCAGAACAAACAAACTCCATGGTCTTAAACTCTTTATACGACAATTCAGGGTGGGCGTGAAGATGTCTTCTCCAACTCGACAGTTGTGGAGATATTTCTTTTGCAACTTCTGCAAATAACTCAGCTAAGTTGTTAAGTTTAGGTTCCATTGTTTGAGAAAAATTCAGGAAAAAGCTCACGCAGAGATTTCCAAGCTAATGAAATAGCAGCGTAAAAAAGTAAAGTAGAAAATATCAGACGAACTACAGTAGGAGAAATTCGCAAGGCCCATTTGCTTCCGAGCCATGCTCCGACAATAAATGTGATGGCAATTACTCCGGAATACCACCACTCTATAGACTGCTCGCTGTGGTAGTTCATGGCTGCGAGTATTCCAATGGGTGGTAGCATTAACGCAAGTGAAGTTCCTTGGGCTGTATGTTGGTCCAAATCGAGAAAATAGATTAATGCGGGCACAATGATTAATCCTCCACCAATTCCAACAAATCCACTTGCGATTCCAGCAAAAATACCTATGGCAAGAAGAATGAATATAGTTGATATTTCCATGTCGGAAAAGTTATAACAATGAATTTTAGAAATCGAAATTTAAACTCACAGTGAATTTTCTGGGTAAAACTCTCCCGTCATCAATTCCCCAACCCCAATCAGCAGCAACCCAATACCCCATAACACGAGAGCGTATTCCATATCCGAAGTCATAAATAATAGGCTCTCTGTTGTTCTCAATGATGACTGTGATGGGATTGTTCTCTATGGTTGTCGAGTTAAAGGTGTTTTCTTCTGAATATGGATGTATGCCTGTCCAAGCAGATCCGATATCTGCAAAACCTATGAGTTGAAAGTTTCTGATAAAATCTGTTTTTGCGGGTTCTGCAAAAAGGGTACTCCAAACAGGGACTCTTAATTCAGCATTCAAAACCGCTGCGTTTGAGCCATTCCTTGCGTTGTTTGCAAAGCCTCGCATAGGAGTGATACTCGCTTGGTAGGCATATGATTGAGAAGGGTCGACAGGGGTGCCGTAATTGTTCGAAAACGAAAGGCTATTGTCCATTCCTCCAAGTAAATGCAATAATTTCAATTCGCCTATTGACCAGTCTCCTGCTGCCCTAAACGCAAAGATTGAATTGG
>Ga0209709_10001183_pt1 | contig 24266 bp, 15 predicted proteins | sample ArcticOcean_MG_C_2_FD_187435 | JGI IMG/M metagenome (GOLD analysis project Ga0209709, IMG submission 187435) | Marine microbial communities from western Arctic Ocean - ArcticOcean_MG_CB4_136 (SPAdes) (version 2) | ecosystem: Environmental > Aquatic > Marine > Oceanic | place: Arctic Ocean...
CTTGGTCGAATTCAAAGTCATAGATGATTTGAACATCGAGTGAAATATCGAAATGACCGGTTCGGTTCGCTGCGTTTTTGGTACTTGAAACAACAAATTCAAGAATTCCACCATCTCCAGTTTCTGCACCAGCATTGACGATCAAATCTATTTCAAAATACAACTCAAATGGACGTGCATCATAGCCGCCTGCGCAAAAGCCAAGTTCACACATTTGATATTCGGCAGCGTCTTTCGAAGTGCCAATTATGGGCTCGCCTGATGCATCAACAAGGAATCGACTGTTGTTTTGGTCCCAAACGCCGAATCCAACGGGGATTGAAATCTCGCCGGCAACAGGCAGACCATAGAGGGTGATTTCCCGAGTTGCAACACCTTCAAGGCCAGATACATCAAATACGGCTTTATCGTTGCCATCACCTGTGTTTCGAACCCAGAAACCATAGGTTTGAGACCCTGAAGGAGGGAGTGTAGCAGAACCGGTACGTTGGTCAAGGCCGCCATCAACAAGACGGACGTCCATGGCAAAAATACGGTCGGAAAGAATGGCAATGAAATCAAACTCTCTCTGGTTATCCGGTACGCCATCATTATTATCATCGGATGAATGTGAAAAGTCATCCTTGTTGATAATGAGGACCGTGACTCGACTGAAGGAAAGTTCTTCTCCGCCATCAATGCTGACTACCATGAAGACTTGTGCAGAACTTTGTGGAGCGATAGGAATTCCTTGGGTGGATGAAATGATGTTCCCATCACTGTCTTCACAGTGTACGGCCCAATTCGGTGAAGCTGTTTGGTCGGATTCAATACATCGATAGTTATCTTCTGTATTTCCTGTATTATGAATAGTAATTGGGAATTTAACCAGTGAGCCTGAACGACCTGTTTGTTCAAGCGCTGTGGCTTCAACTTCGATTCCGTGAATGGCTTCAACTGATACCGAAAGCATAACTTCTGCATAAGCAACTCCGCCACCAGCAGGTAAGACTGAGAGGGTAATTTCAATTTGCTCAGTCGCTAAAGCATTTGTTGGAACATTAACGGTCACTTCAACACTCTCGGACTTATCAGAGCCGTGTTTTGAACCAACTGTAACTGTCGATGAATCAAGTTGAACGCTCCATCCCGAAGGAGGGGCAGAGGCTGAGATTCGCAGGTTATCCATACCGTTTCCTTGGTTGGTAACGGTAAGTGTAGCAAGACCGCTGGAACCAGGTTCAATATCGGAGAGCATTGTTGTTGAAAGAGAGAGGCCTGCTCCAAACGACTGGCCGACAATAACTCTCAAATCTTTTGAACATTTGACCGTGTTTCCATCTTTTGCGAGAATCACAATCACTGATTCATCGCCGGCGGTAACGGAGTCATCAGGTGTAACGGTGAGGTCGAAAGTTTTGGTACCATCGCCATCATCATACGGTAAAATTCCGGAAGATGCCCCATCGTAGTCAACCCAGGCTGAACGGCTCCCTGTTTTTGCCATGGAAACTGACCAATCGCTGTTTCCAGCATTGGCCAATGTAGCCGTGAGTGAGCCTTCTGCTTCAGGATCGACGGTCATACTCGTCTTTGACAATTCCATAGTACATTCCTTCAACACTGGCACAGTCAAGTCAAATTCCTCAACATCAGAGGCTTCTTGCGTCACGTCATTGGTCACAGTACCCGTGAGTTCCCAGCAGTATTTATTGGCCTGTTGACCGGCTGGAACTTCAACTGAAACAGTAACGGTTTCGGTTTCGTTTTGGTCAAGTGTTACTGTTTCTTCATCCAACTCTACGGTGAGGTCATCGGCATTTTGACATCCACTTCCGTCGGCTTCAGCCAATGAAAGCGCAATGGTTTCATTTGTTTGACCTGTATTTTCAACGACAATATTGAAGTCGATCACAGATTCACCAGCCCAGTTTTGACTGCGTTGAGATTCTGATTGCATTGAAAGATCGACTCCGAAAACAGCCGAACCTGAACCATCGCCGGCGGTTGTCGTGACGATTTTCGTTTCTGTAGCGGGTTGCCCTGCGACATCGGGTGGTGTTGGAGTCTCAGTTGCAGTAGCTGAAATTGTTGTATCACAACTTCCTTCAGCATTTTGAGTCAATGAAACACTCATTGTCGTTTCACCAAATGAACCTGATTCAACTGCTTCAGAAATAGGTTGGATGTTGGAAGTGTATGCTGTGCATTCTTGGGTTCCTTCTTCACTTGTTGAAAGTTGAAGAGTGACCGTTTCAGGGCCATTATTGTAGACACGGACTGTGTATTCACCAGCCTCCCCTGGATTCACTTCAAGTCCATTTGCTGGACTGGTTTGGATGGTGATACTTGCGTCACGTGCCCCGTCTGCAGCAACGCCCGGCGTGAACATTGGTACAATGGAGAGAAGAAGGAGGCCTACAAGGAGGTAAGCACGTTTCGAAGCGTGCGACTTGTTTGTTTCTCGGGGGTCCATGACCCCCGGTGGCGGCCTTACTATCAAAAGACTGCCCTTGTATGTATCAAGCAAAACAAACTTGGTTATCAACTTCATGCTTCGACGAAAGAAGATACTTGAGTTTCACAATTCACACATTGGGTGAGTGAAGCCGAAGTGCATGTTACGAAATCAGCCCGATGATACCGAGCACCACATCCAGGGCAACCCAACATCAAGCCTGTGATTTCATCACGGCATGACCAACACATCGGTCCTTCTTGTTGTGTTTGCTCGGATAGAATTGGAACAACAGGTTGAGGGACTGGGGCAATGGGTTGAATCGGATGAACAAAATTCGGCATTATAGACATTGGAGGAGCCAGATGAAGTTGTGAAGGTTCTTGCTTTCTGCGTTGAGAGAAGAGGACTGCCCCGATGAGTATCGCAATCAGAAGAACACCGAAAACCATACCTCCAACCGGAAGAGTTTGACCGGATGTCCCCATTGGTTCACCCTCTGATGTAACTTGCAATTCAATTGAAGCATTGGTTACCGAATCTGCACCTTGTAAGCCGAGTGTTAGAATTCCATCACCGGGTCGATCTGCACGTACGAGAAGACGAATGGACATCGATTCACCGGGTTCTAAATTAGCGATATCATTTCCATCGATCGTGGCGGTCCAATCCTTGGATTCTTCAATCACCAATTTGTGTGAAAAAGCAATGTTTCCGGCATTCAATAATGTAACTTCTAATTCTTCTTGATTTCCGGTCGTAAAGGAAGTCGTTCGTTCTTGAACCCATGATGATTCAAGGACAGTAGCAACGAGGAGGCCCACATTTTCGGTGTATTCAACTCCACCACCATTGAGTTTTAAGGCAAAGGAGGGTTGGCTCAATGGTGCTAAAGATGGTGAAATAATGATTGTACAAGATACCGGTTCAATATCGCCTGGCCCGATTGGCTCAACGATCGAACATTCGCCAAACAGACCATTACTCAAAGCGAGTGAAGCAATTGGCTCCCATTCAACATTTGCCTCATTTCCAACCAACCAAGTGAAGAGCATAGGAACCCCTGTAGGGTGGGTACCTTCTCCAAATGAGGTGTCCCAAGAAGTGCCATCTTCATAGTCAAGACTGACAAAGCTGAGCGTTGGTTGAGCAAGAACTTCAACGTTAAATTCCCCGGCCCAAGTAATTCTTTCAGAATCGCTATCAAGGTGGAATTTAACTTCTCCAGAAGTTCCAGTCCCATCACCCGAAATTCCGAACAACAAATTCTTGGAAGAGGCCCAAGTAAGGTCAAATGGCTCAATACCTGAAGTAACCGTCCAACCTGAAGGTAATTCAAAAGAGGGAGTAAAGGAAAGGTCGATATTGCCTCTGTGTTGCAATGAGAATAAGGCACTGAAGTATGAATCCGGGCGAAGGACACCGATATTTGTTTCTAAATTAACATCAACATTTTTGACCGTAGTGACCTTAATTGGGATATCAAAAACCCAACTTTCAGTGATTTCAGTTTGTGAGATAGCAGTTAAACGGACCATGCGTTCTGCTCCGGCGGCAGTCATCACTTGTGGAGGAGTAAACGACATTCCAATGACTCGGTGAGTGTCTTTCGAAATCAGGCCTGTGGAACCTGAACTTGCACCGGGAATACTCGACAGAGTGTCGAATCCAGCATCCCAGCCAGCAGGTGCTTCAAGGAATAAATCATAACCGATATTGGCATTACCAATATTGAATAAGCGAATGTCAATACTGGTCGGCTCCGATGGAGAAACGGGTACAATTTGATAATCATATTCAAGGCGTAGTTTGGGCAAATCTGGAACTTCAAGATAGAGCATGTATGGATAACTCACTCCATTATCAACATCGATACCGAGTAAATCAATGCGATACATTCCTGGCGCTGGAGGAGTTGGGTGAACGAGCGTCACGACAATTTCTGCGGAGCCTTGACCATCGAGCGTGAAATTCGATTCATTTGCTCCGACGTACCATGATTCAGTTTGCCCATTTCCGTCATTCATCACATTTTGAGTCAAGAGACTTGCATTGGTGGAGACAAGAGCTGTATTCGTAAGTGTAACATTCCATGAGGTGATCGATTGACTTGTGTTCAATAACATCAGGGTTTGAGGCTCTGCAGAAAGTTTGACCCCAGGAGCTGTGACATTCACAAACACGTCATGCCGATTGTTATTTTCAAGAATTTCATCGATTTCATCGCTCGGGTCAATGATGAAAGAGAGGACTGATTGGCCTGCAATTTGTGGTGTCCAATACCAGATTTGAGTCTTGGATGAGCCAGCACCTAAATCGATGGTCTTTGTATCAATTACAACACCATCCACTTCGAAAGTTACATCAAAGAAATCGGCTCGAACATTGCCGAAATTGAACACTTTCGAAGTAACTTGAAGTTGGTCACCAACTTGAGGAATCGTGACCGACATGGCAAACTCTTCTCCTAAAACCGAAGGGTCGGGACGGAGGTCATTGACGCCATGACCCATGACTGCTATCGCGAATGGTTGCGCTTTACTGCCTCCGTGGTACGCGTCCTTGACTTTGACTGTCCATACACCAAGTTCGGCATTGTCAACCAATACAACTTCGACGTTGTTCAAATTGTCCGCACTACCACCTGTCGTGGAACGCCCATTTGAAAAATCATTACCAAGATATACTTCTCCACTTGGAGTGGTGACTTCAATATCGAGATTATTGACCAGTTGAGTATTTGAGAAAGGTGAACCACGTTCATCCGACCAAACAAGGACTGTTTTGAATCCGGAATTTGCTTGGGATATATTGAAACTGTAGGTTTTCGAATTACCGGTTCCTGAAAGAACTGAACGGTCATCAACCCAGATCCCCTGACCAGATGTAGGAGCAAGTGTGTTACGTAAATCGAGACGCCCCCACCCTTCATCATCGTTTGGAATGTCACGTGTACCGATGTCTTGCGCCCCTAAAATCAGTAAAGCTTTGACCAAAGCACCTTGGGGGGAAGGGCGTAATGCAATCTCTTCGAGATACTCGCGCACCATGATTGCAGCGCCTGCAGTATTCGGCGTAGCCATTGAAGTTCCCGTATATTCGAGGTAGTAACTGTTTGACCAAGTGGAACCGCCGGTATCTGTTGCTTCTTGTGCCCTGCATGAACGCACATAACCACCTGGGGCAAGAATATCGGGCTTGATACGTCCATCATCAGTAGGCCCTCGAGATGAACCTGACATGATTGAATCAGGAGCACCAGAATATCTGTTTTGGTGATTGCCAACGGTGATGGAGTTCTTGGCTGTCGAAGGCGCACCAACTGTTCCAGTGTCGGGACCGTCGTTACCTGCCGCAAAAAGAATAGTTAAGCCGCTATGACCGTTATAATAGCGGTCATAATAATTCGCACGGTCATCGACATCTTCGCTCTCGGAAGTATACTTGCCTTGGTCGCTTTCCAAAGAAGAACCCCATGAATTGGTATGAGTAAAAGCACCCGCTGAGTAAGCACTGTTGAGAAGATAATTCAGTGAAGGGGATTGGAAATTGCCCGTATTATCGTTTTCCATGGCTTGAAAGTAAAGTTCTGTTGAAGTGGCCACTCCCGAATAGCCTCCTTGGCTACCGTCTCCAAGAACCGTACATGCTACGTGTGTACCGTGGCCAGAATGTTTGTCTGCTGTTGAACCGTCTCCAATAACATCATAATTCCCAACAACACGAGTTCCAAAGTCTCCATGGTCTGCATCGAGCCCGGAATCTGCAACCGCAGCAATTTGACCTGAGCCATCCAAATCGGTGGTGAAGTAACTGGTCATTTGAGAGGACTTCATGTGTGTGCGTGCTTGGCTGTTGTCAGTACTAAAAGACGGTTCAAAACGGAATGTTCGCAACGAAGGTTGTGCGACAATACCAATCAAGTCATCGGTTGAGAGTATTCCTTGGAAGCGCCCGGAATCCCACTGGTGTGATTCTGAAAAAGCAAGAGGAATTATTTCGGCTACTTTCTGAACTAATTCTGAGCCAACTGCATCGATTAACTGAATTGAATCCATTGGACCTTCATCATTTCTCCAACCCTCAATACGCATCGAAGCACCTTGCAGTGCTTCTTCTCCACCTTCGAGCATCAAAACATCGAGAACGGAGTCATCAATGAGTAAAGCAAGCGGAACGGGATGTTGGGCCATGATTCCATCAATCGATGAAAGGCTCGTCAATGCAAACGGTGTACCTTGGACCAGAAGACCGGAAGGGGAAATAAATTCACGAACTGCGAGACCCGGAAGATCATCGAGTGATGTTCGCACATCCATCATCAACAGTTCATTGGAAATTAAAATCAGACTCAAATCGAGTCGGGGCAACATCCATTCTTCTGGAACAGGACGGTCCAGTTGAAATCCAGTGACATCGAAAGTCCCAATACGACTCTTGGCAATGACTTCTCGGTTTTCCGAAGCGGGCGAGTGATCACTGTAACCGACTGCATCGGAATAGACGCCATCAACAAGGTCGAATTGAACCCATTCAATGCCACCATCACTTTCCATTTCGGATGAGTCAACTTCTACGGGGTGAAGCAAAGGAGAAGTGCTTTGCAAGAGAAAAAGAGTGATGAGAGCGAATGGCCCCAGCATCGAGCGTTTGACTTGCACAGTGTGCCCTCTTATCGCCCTGTTTTATCGCTATGGGTAATCTGGGTCCTAAACATGGAATTCATGAAATCGGCCAAGTGCTACGGTCTGCTTTGTCATTGAAATGTTCATTGCTCCAAATTCCAACTGAATGTGACCATGTTTCCGAGTGTCGATTTGCGTTGTAATCAGTGTAGTCTAAATCGATGACAATCACATATTCATCCCATACGGTGTATCCAATGATGAGCATTTCCAATGTATCACCGGCAAGCGAAGAATGTGATTCGATTCGATCGACTTCGATGGACATCAAACCGAGAACCTCTCCGTCAAGAGACTGAAACTCGATTTGAACAGAAACATCAGTGATATCTCGGCTACCAACGTTGTGAATTTCAGACATCATCAAATGTCCACCGCGTTGAAGATATTGTGTTTCCACATTTACCGCATCCCGTGGTAAAGCCCAATACCAACCGCTGACCATGACGCCTATGAGGAGTAAGAATACAATTCCCGCTAATGCAACACGGCTGGGGCTGACTTCTCTACGAATTGTGTCAATTGCTTTGGAAACCCTTTGCATATCTTCATAGGTTTCAATTCCATCTTCATCCAGCGAATAGCCAAGTGATTCTATTTTTTGAAGGCGGGCAACATCAAGTAAACCGACCGATTCAATATCATCTTCATGAACCAACATGTCTCCATGCTCGTTGACTGAAATACGATGTTCATCCGTCATAAAATCACCATATTAAGGCCAAACCACTGGCAATAACCGTCGTAATCGGTTCAACGATTAACACGTGTCGAGTTTCAACGCTGTCTCCAGTAAGAGAACCGATGAGAGAAAGGTCAGTTACCATACCATTGACGCCAATCGATGAAGCGGTAGGCAATGGTCCAGTAAATTGAGCATCGAGTAAAACTGCACGGCCATTGAAAGAGTACCCTTCGAGGAAACCAGTGGTGTAGCTTGGTTCAACCGTTGCTTCCGCACTCGCAACAATCCGACCATTGGTAATATCATCCAAAACGATAACTGGATACTTGAATGGGCCTGTATAGATTTGAATCGTAGCAGATTTGAGGTTTTGACCAATCACTTCAACTCGGTCAATGGTTACGCCGGGTGTGGAAGGTAAGTTGGTTTGTTTGATGTAAAGACGACTTACACCTTGGCCTGAAGATGCAATACGCATACCCCAATCATCTGTTGTTTCCAGAACGAAAGTCGAAGGGAGGTCTTCGGCTAACATGAGCACGTCCCCTTTGGAATCAACCGAACGTCCTGATGCTTCGAGATACAAATCCATATCATCTGTGTTCGAACGGTAATCCAATTCCATCATGCCTTGGAAGGAGATATCTGCTCGGATATCAAACACATTATTCGGTTGAGCAGCAAGATGCATTTCACCTGGTAAATCACGCATGAAGGCGGTGGCAGGCCACCAGAAACCATCGATGAAACGCATTTGTTGAATCATCAAAGATTCTGCCGAATGGCCATCGACTTGATATTGAGGGGGGACGGTGACATCGATCAGGAAAATATCCCCAATTGTTGTAGAGAAATCTGTTGATTGGGGAACACCTACGATCAATGCCTCAACGCGACTGAGTGCACGTTGGTCGATGAAAATGGCATGTGCGGAATCAAGGCGAGTACCTAGATCATAGTACATGTCAATCGATACACGAGGCACTGTGAGATTATCTTGAGTTGAGAATACGGCATTTGCTTCGACATTATTTGGGCCACTGGTATCAAGCCCTGTAATCACAAATTCCATATTTCTGCCTTCTAATCCATTGATAATAATGCTCATTTGTTGGCGTTTTGGCGTCCATTGCTCGAGGAACAGGTCCAACTCATACACTGGAATTTCATCAACCATACGGAAATCATATTCCAAGATGATTCGACCAGTCGGCATACTCGGCAACCATGAACGGAGGTGCCAAGAGCGACGTATGTCAAACGTGATGCCTTCATCTTCCCAGATACTAAGATTCACTCCTTCAATCTCAGAATCTAAAACAATACCATCCTCTAAGGCAAGGAGTAGGGGCGCGATATTCGAGATGTTCGCTGCTTCTGCAGCCTCAAGAACTGCATCGTATTCTGCAGAAGTAATTTTGTAATCGGCAAGGGCATCAGAGACGACATCTCGACTCGAAAGGGTGAACGTTGGCATTCTGGAGAGATTGAAGGAGACGACTGTTGCTTCAAACACTTCCATGCCAATTCCATGAGACCATTCAGGTTGTTCAGACACTTTTGTGCCCTTTTGGACATCCATTGTAACATTGAAAACTTCTCCAGTCACCAAATCCAGACCTAAGGACATGTTCTCAGCCGTTGTTTCAAGACCGCCTAAATCGACGACAGTTGAATACACAAAATCATTGACGAGCGAACCGAAGTTGACCAGATCACCAAGGAAAAAGGAGAGTGCTTGAACACCATTACCTTCATCGAATGTTGGCAATTCAAGCCCTGTAGAATCAACACCGCTGGGATAAGCGATTGTAATATTCGCTGGCAACGGGTCAATAGCAATTCGCCCATTCATACCCTTGAATGCATCGTCGTATTCTGTTTCATCTTCGAGTAAAATATTCATCGGTGAAGATTCTGCTCGAATTAATTCGATTCTTGAATTCCCTTCTGGGCCACTTGCACCAGGATTAAGAGGAGAAAGGCGACGAATACTTGTCACGTCTGAAATAGCAGTACTCAGGCTTGCTTCACCAGTGGATTCATCAACCCAGAATCGGAAATGGTCACCATCCATCGTGAGTGGTTGAGTAGCGTTTGTCAATTGAACTTCAATCGATTCCATAGGCGTTGATGCAACATACCCGATGGTATCGCCAAGAATTAATTGGAAGGACGAAGGTAGGCCACTGAGACGTATTGCATTACGTTGCCCATCGCCGTTACCACCATAGGTAATGGTGCCAATCGGAGCGGAAGCTGCATAGGTCAAATCTTCAGATGTCTGCGTGACATTGAAGGTACTTGGGCGATTTGAAAGCGTTGCTGATTGCTGATTTGCATTGACCAAATCTCCGTCATCATGCAAGATGTGTCCAATCAATAACGGGCCTCCGTTCACGCCACGAAGTTCCATTTGCCGAATATCGTTGATTGGGTCGTATGTATGGGCAACACTTGAGATGCCGCCGATACGAGCACTCATGGCGACCGGAACAAGTGGAGATTGAGGACCAATGCGCCCATTGACAACATCAATATTCGTGTCTTCAGATAGCAAGATATGGTCAATTTCTGGCAACCACGGTTGGTCGCTGCTTGAAATCGCAATAGAAACTGAACCGATTTCCATCGGTTCACGAGATGAGTTCGGAAGACTCTGGCGGACTTGATTATAACAATTCAAGCGAATTTCGCCACCAGAGGCACCGGCTGTTCCAACAATCGATTCTGGAAGACCATTGACTACGTCGCCAATATCGAGAATGACTTCCACGATGGTCAGTAGAGCGTTATCGAATATTTGTGCAATACTGTTGAGGTTTGGATTATCGTAATTCACGCGACTTAGCCCGCTTTCTGGGATTTCAAAACTCCCTTCGACAATAATGACTTTCGGCACATTGGCAATATTCAAAACAATCGAGGAACTATCCGAAGCATAACCTCCCCGCATGAATGTTGATTTGTATTCCAGTAAATCAATCGATTCTGTGGCTACAATGGCCACCAATGTTTTCGGAGGAAATGCTGGATTGACTGGAAGTGTTGGGTCATTGACATTGTTGATGTTATCGCCGGTGAAGTTTTTGATAGCGATGATCATCGAAAGTCGAGAGGGTATATCTCCTGGCAAATCAGTCCCACCGGGTTCTTCTCCAATCATGGTGAACACAGCTGCGATTTCATCGGGATGAAGGGTCCCTGATGGTAAACCACGAATCCAAGTGCGAGAATCTGTTGTATTGCCGAAGGGAGAATCGCCTTCTGTGGTATTGGAACGATCTTCAAAGTAATGTAAAAACATATCCGCACCGTAGTCGGAAAAAATCTCTACCGTATCGAACGTGTTCTGTCCGAGGTTATCGTTTCGTAAAGTGATGTCAATTTCGTTGGGTAGCCGCGTGTCACCAACTTCAGGGTGGAAGCCCGCATCGATGTACGCAGTTTCGAGCACTTTGGCAGAGGCTCCTCCATCAATCCCTTCAAATCGGATAAAACCTACACCGAGACCAAAGCCACATTTATGCTCATCACTATCGGCAATATGGTCGGCAACTGGGTCAAAATAACCGGAACCATCATCGCAATCTGATTGACGATTTGAACTGTCAGCATCAGGATTAGAGGCGCGAATGGCATAAGGTGCCGAAATTGAAGTAAGGGTTAATGATGACGAATTAATCCCGCCTGTTGTAAGGGAAGTAACGAAACTTAGGACATTGGTGATGACTGCATTGACACTGAACGTGATTTTTTGAAGACCTACACCGAGTGTAAAATCATGAGGAGGTTGTGTGAAACGGGTATCGATGACAATAGCATATGATTCTGAGTCTTCAAGGGTGACGTCAAAAGCCAAACCTTTCATTAAACTCACTTCGAGATGTGAAAGGTTATTCCATAAGAAATCGTTTTGGTTCAGTGCTGTTACTTCCCATATGAACGTTGGACGTATCCATAATTCTTCGACGCATGGAACGGTCAATGGAGGTACGCCACAGTCTCCAAACTCAAATCCAAAACCTTCACCTTGAGTAGCAAGGCCTTCAATCGTTAAACCAACCGAGAGGTCATCGACAGAATCGCCATCGATATCGATATAATTTTTGAACAAAACGAGGTCAGTTCCGACCAAGATTTCTCCGGTAAAAGTACCCTCGACCCATGCTTCATGCGACGGGCCGCCATCTCTTGAAGTGAAATTGACATAGACGGCATAGGTGTTGATTCCGATTGCTAAGGGGTCGGTTAAGCCCAACGATTCGACCGAAAATAACGTTTCAAACAAATTGTAAGGCCAACCGTCAGGTTGAGTCGAAGAATCCATGAGGAATTCATACGGACGAGGATGATCGGCGACAAAAGGAGAAGAATCTCTTAATTCCAAACTGTCGAGGTAACTGCTTGCTTGAGACAAAGGGTCTGTTGAGTCGACTGGCCGTTGAGCAAGGTCCACTGCATTCAGGGCATCAACAGCCCCTTGTGCAGCAACGATCGCTTCACCATTATCCGTACGTGTTGACAATATTTCGTCCAGTTCATCGAGGACACCAAAATCATTACGAGAAACTGAAAGGTCAGCACTGACCGGTTGCGCCAGTGAGATGAACATCAAGAATATCAAGGCTACAGCCATTCGACGAGGGTCTGAACTTTGTGGCAAACCAACACGAATAAGACGCGGTTGGCTCTCTACCATACAAGTAGCATGAATTCCCACTATGAGAACCCATCCCTTTCTTGCGTAGTAAAAACCGATATTTGTAATACGGCCCTCTGGGCGGGATTTCAAACGGTTACGGTAACATCCAGAGAACATGAAGGACAGGCAACAACAACGGCATTTGCCCCTCCCGGGATTCGAATGGTGAATACTGTGGAACAACCTTGACACGTTACCTGCTTCGGAACAGGTTCAGGCGTTGTGGTTGGTTGAGTCAATTCGGGCACTGGCTTTGAAGTCGCCATACCTTCAGGGAGTGCAACTCCTCCACTCTTGACAATCGTTTGGACTGGAGCAGTCGGATACAGTTCGTCAATACCTTCGGGAGTTTGGGTTGTTTGAGTTACGGGTTCTGGCGAAGGTGATGGTGCTTCATCATTGAACAGCGCCATGGCATCTGCCGCTGCTGCTTGACTGCCTTGTGAGATCGTTTGTTGAGTGAGAACAGGTGGAGCAAAACTGCTTGTTTGGGAGACCTGTTCAGTCGATTGCGTACCGTAGATTGCAGCCATTTCAGCAGCCTTTTGATCTTCAGCTTTTGATGAAGTCGACTGTACTTCGCCTACATCGAGTCCGGCAAGAACAATCGCAGAGGAAAACAATGGAATTTTGCGAGTACTTGCAACCGTTGCCATGTGCGCTTCAGCTTCAATCTCGTTCAATCCTCTTCCAATGAGTAACTCTTTCGCAATTCCATTTTGCCAACGCCGGTGCCCAAGAAGTGCAACACCCATAGTGAGCGTTCCAATGAACAGAACAACTAACAGAATTCCTGCAATACTCCCCTTAGCAGGGAGTGATTCGATGCTGAGTGTGAAGGCATGGCTGTCAGAGTTGTTGGACTGGTCAAAGACAGTCAATACAATGTCATAACTGCCTGGACTCTTGAATTCCAAATCCGTTGACAAACCCGTTTGGTCAGCATCATCACGAGCATTACCGTTACCGTCAGAATCCACCTTTGGGTTGAGGTCCCAGTGATAGCGTAAGGAATTAGACGGGTCATACGGGTCTGAGGCTTGTGCAGTACAGGTAATGGCTTCATTCACAAGCCCACCTGAAGGAAGGACATTGAGCGTCAATTGATCCAAGATTGGAAGACTGGTATCAGTGACGACCAGTGTGGTCGAAATACTGTTGGAATTACCAGAGGCATCGCTTACTGTTAAGGTGACTATGTGCGTCCCAATATCGGTCCATGAAAAGGAAACGGTATTGTTTTGTCCATAGGGATTACCATCCAAGTTCCATGCGCATGTGCTTACTGTATGGTCGTCGGTACTTCCTGCACAATTGAGGAGAATGGATTCTTCAGAAATCAGTTTCCATCCACTGCTTATGGGTTGGCCATTACCTCCAATACGTGCGATTGGATTAACCACGTCGAGTACAGAAATTATCGAAGTTGTCGAAGCGGATGAACCCGTGGGTGAAGTTACTGTTAACGTGACTGTGCGATCACCTGGGGTACTCCAAAGTGCCAACGCATCCCAACCAGTTGCATCCATATCATTGGATGAATCTCCATCATTATCAGCATCAACTGCCGCATCAAAATCCCATGAAGCAGAAGCGATTTGACCGAGACGATTTGGAGTCGAGTAGGCATCTAAAGTAATCGCACTACCGATGACAGTACTGCTGTTTCCATTGTCCGCGATGATTGGATTCAATTGAGGAGCCAGTTCAACACGAACCGACATTCGAACGGCACTGCTTCCATCTGCCCCGCCCACTGGAGTGTCAGTATTATCTGCAATCACAATCAATTCTTCTCCATCCAATTCATTCGGAACAATCCAAGAAAAAGAACCGGAACCTTCGACCGATTGCAACGATGCTCCGGTGATGAAAAGGGAACCGACTCCACCAGAAGTGTAGAGGTTATTCATGCCACGTGTTTGCAGATACACATCTCCATTTCCTTCCATAGACCATGCCGAAACCACAACACTGGTACCTGCATCAAGGCGTAAATCATCACCTGAAAGAAGAGTTTGTGATGAATCGTTTTCCAGAGCAATGAGATTGTGGAATGGAGTCCAATACGATTCAACAATTGGAGTAACTGTGAGACTGGCTCTGCTATCGACCCCACCTTGGTCACCCATTCCTTGGTCACCTGAGTGAGCAGTATTATCGAAGACAATATACCATGTTTTGGCATTGATTGAGGCTGGGACTTGCCAATGAAATTGATAACTTCCAAGCGCCGATTCAGTCGATGGTATCTGTTCAAAGGAACTGCGATACGATTGACCAAGGTCGTAAGGTTGTATTGAATTCTGGTCAAAAACCAACACATCAAGTTCACCTTCACTCACAATAATTGAAAGATCGAAGACATCACCAGGCGTTAAGGTTCCAAGATTGACTTTGATACATGCATTGTTCCCAATCACGGTAGAACTTGAAAAACTTGCAGGCGTATCGTTCAAACAATTCGGTTCAGCACGGCCTTCCGTAGCCAAAGATGAGGCTGGAATCAGCATCACACAGAGAAGCAACGCAACGAAAAGAGAGGAACGCATATATCGCTGTCAGCCGTTATCCACTTCAATGATGTGGCCGTTTGCTCAAGAGGACCAGCCATCACCGGTCCAAACCAAATGGCTGATAGAACCTGAGTCTGAGATTTTTATTCGGTCACCGTCGACAGCTGCTGTAACTGATAGGTCATGTTCATCGATTTCGTTCTTGGCTTCAGAAAGTGGCAGTTCTGCATCCTTAAGTCGGGCACTGAAATGAGTCAAGACAAGATGTCGGGCATTACAAGCCAACGCCGTCCGAGCAGCCCCGGTACTTGTGCTATGGAGAAATTCATCTGCCCATTGTTGAGCGTCCGCTAAGAACGTCGATTCGTGCACCAGCACATCGACTCCAGAAAGCGCGGTCAATGATTCTGCCATTTCAGAGGTATCACCCGAGACAACCATGCGCGTAGTAGGGCGCTCCTCGCCGCGGAAATCGTCTGAACTCAATGCGGTTCCGTCATCTGTGGTGATGTCATGACCCATCGAGAGTTGGGCTTTTTGCTCATCTGTTAATCGTAATTCAGCCGCTTTGAGTCGATTGAACTTACCAGCACCGCCTTTGGATTCAAGCATCCATGCGCATGAAGGAACCGTGTGGTGAGTGGCTAATGGTTGCATGCGGTTTTTCTTCCACCCTTCTGGTTGCGGCATACTCTCAAGAAGAGAGGCTGTACCATCACTCGCCATCTCAAGCCAGCGGTCCACAGCAAGGTCACCAAGGACCCAACGAACCGGATAGCCCAAACTTTCAGTGGTTGCACCAAGTTCTTGCCAGCCTCTTATTTGTCGAGCCAATTCTGCACTGGGTGCTGATTCTGGAATCGCTTCACCCTTGAGCAGAGCGTCAAAGACTTCGGGAGAAGTAGGGCCGAGTACCAGGAGTGGTGTCTCTCGCTTATCCAATGCCATGGTATGCATCCAAGGTAAAACGCCCCAGGTGTGATCTAAATGTCCATGGGTTAGACAGACTGCATTGATTCGAGATGCTCGTAAAGTACTGCCTTTGTCATGCGTTTTTAATCGCTTACGTTGGTCAGCATATCGTGTTTGAAAACCTTCACCAGCATCGATGACAGCAATACCGTCTTCACATTGAATGATGCTACCACTGACCTGCCTTTTACCGGTAGGACGAGCCGATGAAGTTCCGAGGATATGCAATTCCATACGCATGATAACACCTCAACTTTGCAACGGTATTGGCGTTGGTGGGAACCAACGAAGTAATACAATTCGGTCGATGGCACGAACCCAGCGCCAAGGCACTGCAAGATGGACTGAACCTTCAACAAGTTCCTCTTCCGTATCACGAACAAACAAGTGTGTGCAGGTCAATCCATTGGCATCAATGACCGCGTCATGAACGACACCTAAACGACGTCCATCAGGCAAGAAGACTTCCAAACCCGTAAGTCGGGATACAGAATCTTCACCTTGAGTCATTCGTATCCCTCAACATTGCCACCGGTCGAGGGGCAATAAAAGAACCCCGAGATTTCGACTCATAAGAACCATTGAATGATGTCGAAGCTCCCTCACTTTGAGGCATTGGGGAAGGATACCATCTTCTGTGTTTGATGTTCGTGGCCCCAATACAACATTCCTGGCCCAATGACAAGCCAATGTTTGGTTTGCCATGGATTCTCAACATTGTCGATTTCGTCATCAAACTGAACGTGTTTCTCTTTCATGAAAATTACGATTTTTCTCCCTTGTCCAATTAAGGCTCTTTTTCCGTCAAGCAATACTGCAAGAAAGTTTTCGTTCGAAACCCACGCTTCAGGGGGCATTTCATGATTATGTTCTGGAATCATGTCTTCTGTTACTAGCGTGACTTTTTCGCGAATCCAACACACATACCCTTCTTTTTCAAACAGTCGTGGGTGCAAGGCTACTGTGGCATATTCATGCATCTTCACAGGAATAAATTGCCCAACTGGGATTTTCCCACCGTGAGCGATTAATCGGTCAATGGCGGCATCGATTGTTCTTTTCGAGAAGTTCGAATTATCTCGACCCGTTCTCAAGTTCCTGATGTAGATTTTATCATTGGTTACATCGAATATTGAATACTTGGATTTGCCAGAATAGGAGTGGTAGACTGATTTGTGCTGCGAATAGAGAACAGCTCTCTGTTCAATCAGACTCCAGAAATCTTCTTTGGAAATGTTGAGCATCTCTCCATCCGATCTGAGGGTCATGAGTTCTTCTTCAATCATTTCTCGCTGCATATTCATATGCGCAAGTTTTGCGTGTGTTCTTTCAAGTTCTACTAATTTCATTTTAATCATCTCTGCTTTTCGATCGGTTGGTTCATTGTTCGAATTGGTTTGAATGGCCCCTTTAATGATTGAACTACGTTCACCTGTGGGTATTTTCTCCCACAACCTCAATGTTGCATCATCAAGCCAAATATTCACTTTCTTGCCCATGACTTAGCCAAGACCTGCCACCTTAATTAAACTAACCCGTTGAGAAAGGGGTTATGCTTACTTGCGGAGAAACATTCGTTGATATACTACAAACTGAAACGCTATTTCATGGCATTAACTTGCAACATCGGCGCTGCTGGCAAAGCATTTCGATTAAAAATCGGAATGGCTTCGGTATTTGGAGGAGTCGTTCTTGGGATCTTGGTGGCACTTGGTGTCCTCTCTTCTCCGATATTTTGGCTCCCTGTAGCTGGAGGTATCCTTGGCGGTGCATTCTCTATTTGGGAAGCACGTGCTGGCTGGTGTGTCGTGCGAGCAATGGGCTTCAAGACCGCAATTTGAACTTCATTCTTCTTCAGTTGAGGTTGAAAGTTGTTTGACCGTACGGGGGGTTGACGCATCTGGTAACTCAGCAAGTGTTCGTTGTGCTCCTTCGGTAACTTTCAATTCCTCTAACCGCCGGCCACTTGGAACAACACTGCTATCATAGGAACCTACTGCCTCATTATAGGCGCCAACAACCGTGTTAATACCTCGTCCCATTTTGGCCAAATCATGACTGAACTTGGAAACTCGATCGTAGAATTCTCGCGCCCTGGAATGAATCTCTTTGGCGTTCTCAGCCAGCGATTGTTGTTGCCAGTACAAACCAACCGTTCGCAATAAAGCGATCAATGTCACGGGTGTGACAATCAAAACATGCTTACTAAAGGCGTATTCCTGAAGGGATGGTTCATATTCAAAAGCAGTTGAAAGAATCGGTTCTGCTGGAATGAACATGACCGTGAAATCGACGCCTTCAACCAAACGAGGGTAATCGCGTTCAACCAGGTCATCGATGTGTTTCTTCACTGCTTTCGCGTGTTCTTTCATTTTAACAGCACGTGCGTCGCCATCATCGAGTTCAAGTCCATCCCAGTAGGCTGCTAATGGTACTTTGGAATCCACGGGAATAGAGCCACCATTGGGAATCTTTGCCAATAAATCAACGCGAGCGCCGCCTTTGCCTGATTTGAGTGTTACTTCGATATCGAAATCACAATGTTCGAGCATGCCTGCTGCTTCTGCAATGTTTTTGAGTGCTACTTGACCCCAATTCCCTCTGGCTTTTACCGAACCCCGCAAGGCTGTTGAGAGTTGAACGTTGGTATCACGTAAATCGACCGTTTGCTTGTGTAACATCTCTGCGGTTCGCTTGAGTCCTTGATAGGCACCTTCACGCTTCAATTCCATTTCACTGGTTGCTTTCTCAAGTTTCTCGAGATGTTCCTTAATTGGTGTGACCAGTAACTCGACTTCTTTTTTGCGGGCATCGTGATCTTTGACAGCCTCGGTTTCAACTTTTCCAAGTCGCTCTTCAGCGAGGAGAAGGAAATCTTCAGAGTTTTGACGAGCGGCGTTGGTTGCAAGTGTTTTCATCTCAGCCAACATCAATTCTTTACTTTGTGAAAGAGCGGTTGCTTGGGCTTCAGCACGAATAGTGACCTCTGAAACTTGTGCTTCAGCACGGATGGTGATTTCTGCAATTTGAGCCTCTGCACGTACGACCTCGTTTGCGTAACGGTTCTTCGCCAAGAGCCATCCTATTCCAATGCCAAGTGCGGCACCGAGTATCATTAATCCGTATTCAGCTATGCCGGCCATGTTTTTAACAAAGCGTCGACACTTCTTGAAGACATTGGCCAGAGTTGAGCGAAGAGCTCAATCACTTACCACGGTTGAGGTTTGCCTTGAGGGAAGGTCGCAACTTCTCTGCGCCCTTACCCTTGTTGTGCAGACCACGTCCTCGCTTTCCAGCTGAGGTCTTACCACGGTAAACACGTCCACGGTGGGACTTGTTTCCGTTTGCTGCACTGAACACGCCGAGTTGCTTGTCAGCGATGATTGAAGGGTGGTGTGTGTCGAGGAGAATTACTTCGTAGAACTTGTGCTTACCGTCTTGTCCAACCCAGTAGGAGTTGAGAACTTCCATGTTCGGGAAGTGACGTGCAACACGCTCTTCAGCCATGCGTTGCGTGTTCTTTGCCATGGTGATCTTCTTGATACCAGCCTTACTTGGCTTACGCTTCATGTGAATCTTACCCTTTCGAAGTCCACCACGGCGGATTCGAGTTCGGATGACGACAACGCCTTGCTTGGCTTTGTAGCCCATACGACGAGCTGCGTCTATTCGAGTAGGACGTTCGATCTTACAGTTGACCGGTTCACGGCGCCATTGAGCCATACGGGTCTGGCGGAACATATGAGGCACAGCCTCTTTTGGTTGCTTCCAAGTGTCACGAACATGTTGATACAATCCTCGAGTCATAATGAACACCTGCGCTTCTCAGCATCCTGCCGACTTAACTCCCCTTTATGAGTCTGTCCACGCGTCAACGGTCTTCCATTCCGATGTAAAACGCGTGCTGCTGTCGTTTTTATCTTGGGATTTTCATTCAATTCGCAAGCCTTCTGCTTGAATTCCACGCCATCCGCCCCAAAGAGAAATTGCATTGCTGTAGCCCATTTCTTTGAGCGACTTAGCAGCTATTGCGCTTCGGAAGCCGCCGCCGCAGTATAATACAATCCGTGAATCATCGGAGAGTTCATGCTTTTCAATGTCGCGTTCAAGTACACCTTTTCCGACATGAACGGCGCCCGCCAGATGGCCGTTTTCGAACTCATGCCGTTCCCGGACATCCAATACAGTGAGCGGTTTTCCATCATCCATCATCACTCGCAGTTCCTTTGCTTCGCATTCAGGGATTTCTGCGCGTGCTGCCTCGACAATTGCAAGGAATTTCGGACTATGCTTTTTGGCCATAGACCTGCCAGTGAGGATAGCCTCATGAGTGCTACGGCCCACGCCACTTCATGGCAGGACAGATTACGGGGAGAGATGCTGTACTTGCAGCCCTTCGTTCTGAGGAAGCCATTGAGATGGTTTTAGTCGATCGAGAAAAGGACACTGAGGAGATTCGGAATCTGTGTGAACAACACAACATTCCTCTTGAAGAAGGTTCAACCAACGACCTTTGGAGAATGTCTGCTGATGGTTTTGTGGACGCATTGGCTTTGACCGGGCGTATCCCCGCTGGAGACTTGGATGAGGTTTTGGAACGTGGAGGAACGATCTGGTTTTTCGACGGCGTCACCTATTCAACCAACCTCGGGTTTGCCATTCGATGTGCAGAAGTATCAGGCGCTGATGCTGTTCTTTCGAACGTATCCAAAACCCATGAAGAGCGCCGAACTATTCGTCGTTCGAGTATGCGTGCAGACCGATTCATTCCTGTTGTCTACAGTACAACTGATGAGATTCTCGAATCTGCCAAAACACACAATGTTCGAATTATTGCAGTCGAAGATGTCGGTACACATGGACCCTGGGATGAGGATTTGACCGGCGATGTCATGCTGGTTGTTGGAGCAGAAAAAGAGGGCATCAGTGAACAAGTCTTAGCCGCAGCAAATGCTTGTGTGTTGTTGCCAATGGATGGGTTTGTACCTTCTTACAACCTGCAAGTTGCAGTGAGTGTGGTAGCAGTTGAAGCGCTTCGGCAGCGGAATCTAAAGAAAGAGTGATACTACCTTTTTGACAATATGTTCAAGCGGATTTAGCCCAAAATGCTTCGATATCACTGCTTTCAGTCAATGGACCTATGTGTCGGTCAATCATCACACCTTTACTGTTCACGAGAATCAGAGTAGGGGTGTTTTTGATGTCCAAAGATTTTGCAAGTTCAGCATTCGCAGAAAAGGGAGTGTCCACAGTGCTGTCATCTTTACTTTCATTCACTTGAAGATGCCAATCCTCGAGTTTTTCATTATCTGAATTATCGGTTGAAATAATAATGTATGTATACTCAGAAAGTTGGTTATCGACAGCATGAATGGTCGGTCGACATTGACTGCACCATGAAGCAGAGAAGTGGAGAATGTAGGGGGTGCCGAGAAGGTTGTCAGATGAATACGTCGTTTCATCATCAGCAACGACAGAAAAAGTCGGAATCATTTCATCGTCCACTGAGTCATCACCGGAAGTACAACCTGGTGTAACGGTTAACAAGGCCACGAGTATGACGAGGAGGGTGACTTTCATCTGCATGCTTTACGCTCGCTGTCAATTCTTATTGATACTTATGCCTTTCATGAGCACTGAGGTTACAACATTGATAACCAAACGGTGAGAGGAGGCGTTATGCGCAAGGTGATGTTTTCTCTCCTGCTTGCGTTGCTTTTCGTACTCTTGTATGGTTCACTGGCTGAAGTCCAATACACAACTGAATTGAAGAATACAGAAGTATTGTTCACCGATGATGACAATGATGGCTTTGATGAAAATGACGATTGTCCAAGTGATGCTGGCAATTCTTCTCTTGACCGAAACGGTTGCCTCGACAGTGATGGCGACGGATATTCTGATGCGAACAGTAACTGGAGTTTCTCGGATGGCGCAGATGCATTTCCACTCCGAAGTGATGCATGGAGCGACATTGACGGTGATGGTTTTACTGACCAGCCAAACCTCGACATCACTGATGATTGCCCTTTGAAGAGCGGTAAAAGCCGTGTGGTATTGTGCGGATGTTCCGATATGGACTTGGACTGGATACCTGACGTACTGGATGATGATATTGATGGCGATGGTATCTCAAATGAAATGGAACGTGCTGCTTCTCTTGTCTTAACGTATTATGACCCGATGGATGCAAATTCAGTCCCAGCTGATTCTGATTTCGATAATATTCCCGATGCAATAGACACGGATGATGACAACGATGGGTGGCCTGACCTTGTTGAGCAAGATCGAGGTTCGGATCCACTGGATGTTGAGGATACTCCATTCAATCAACATTTTGGAATCAGATCTGGTTTCTTCTACCTTGGAGGATTTGACACTTCTTCGGAATACGATGCTGAAGCATTAGAACTCTCTCTTTCGGGGGTCCTTGAAATCGTGACTGAGGAACTGGTCATCCCCTTGTTACTCATTCCAATCTATCTCTATTTCTTTGTTTCTCGACGGCAGCGATTTGAAGCGTTGCGTCTCGAAATAAAGGGCTCTGAATCGGACGAAGAACTCTTCGTGCTGGAGAAAAAAGTCAACCTCCTCATCGAAAATAAGAAAATTAAAACATTGCATGGGTTGATTTTGAGAAATACCATCGAAGAGCGAGAAAATTCAATCCGAGACACCGCTTCATCGAACAAAAAGTCGAGTGCGGAAGAAGAATAAACTTTTCACAACTAGTTTCCTGCTTTGAGAATCATCTCAATGGACCGATTTGCTGATGTTCGAACGCCGTTTGAGATGTCATTATTGGCTTGATGGAGGAAAGGCAATCCTGCAAGGTGACCTGCTTCACCGATGTATTCTGCAGCATGACGGCGGATGTATCGCGATTCGTGAGTCGAGAGGTATGAACCTAAAATTTCGATGGCTTCATCTGAATGAAGACTCGATAAAAGGGCTAATCCCCGAACAACAGTGTGATTGGTTTCACCATCGATGATTGTTTCAATGATTGGCACTTGATTAAACCCATAGGAACGTTTCATCGCTTTCAAGAGATCCGAATATAACTCTGGGATCGTACTCAGGTGTTGTGCATACGGTTCAAACCAGGGTCCAAACGACGCAACGGATTGAAGTAAGCATCTGAGAACCTTGCGAGCCTCATGGTCAAAACATTGGATCAAGGCTTGTTCTGTTTGTTCACTGCCTGAATCACGCAATCCTCGAATCGCTGAAACCACTTCGTCGATGTTTGTACTTGTAAGAAACGGTGTCAAAAGTTCGAACTTACGAGCTGGTTCGAGCGAAAGATGACCCAGATGGGTAATGGCTATACTGCGATAACGGCGCAATTCGAATAAGGGCGTCATCAATTTGATTTTCTCTTCATCTGAAAGGGCAAATCCTCGTATTCGCGTCAATACTTTGTGTGTCACCAACGGGTTTCGGTCATAACGAATTGGTTTTAACACATCAAGGAGGGCTTTTTCGTCATCAGAATGGAGAGTCATCACTGCCCACGAACGAACCGACATGTTTTGATGGGTGAGGGCCTCTACGATGTCTGTATACGGAAAGAGGTCTCTTTCGGCATACAATTTTCCAATCGCCCAAGGACAAGTGGATGTAGAAGGCTGAGTTCCGATCAAGTGAAACAAAATCCAACGAAGCGTGTTCGGTTGTAAACGGACAGACAAACGGTCCGCATGGTGTTGCCAATCATGCTCTGGTGTTGTAAGGATATATTCACGTGCTTCTTCATCAGCCATGGTAAGTGGATGGCTGTCCAAAACCGGTGCAGGGGTATAGAGGCCACGCTGGGGGGGGAGTGCAGCAAGCTGTTCTACAGAGAGAATAGAACGTAGTGTTCTTGGAACTTCAGCAGGATTGAAATCGGCACTGCCCAAGAGTAACATCACACTGGCGATCATATCGGTGTGTAAAGGACGAGGGTGATGATGTGTTGAGCGAACGCATGCATTCGAATTGTTGAGATGAATCGGTAGGTGGGCTGCGACGAATCGTGACTTCATTCCAAGGTCAAGAAAGGCGGCTTCAAGGGGGAAGATTTCAATCGTTTGTTCATTGATAGTTCGTTGAAGTGAAATCTTGTGGCCAATTGATTTCGGTGTCCAAAGACTCCCTGCGAGGATGGTTTCACACCAACGTAAAGCGCGTAATACTGCATCGCGTTTTTTCAGATTTACCCGAGGTGGAGATTTCAGAAGTCCAAAGGGCGTCTTATGAATCATCACTCAATCAAGAATTC
>Ga0209709_10001185_pt1 | contig 24213 bp, 17 predicted proteins | sample ArcticOcean_MG_C_2_FD_187435 | JGI IMG/M metagenome (GOLD analysis project Ga0209709, IMG submission 187435) | Marine microbial communities from western Arctic Ocean - ArcticOcean_MG_CB4_136 (SPAdes) (version 2) | ecosystem: Environmental > Aquatic > Marine > Oceanic | place: Arctic Ocean...
AATAGAATATTGGAAGATAGTTCATATTTAAATGGTCAAAAGATTTTTGATCATTTATTTGATCAAAAAAAAATAAGTCAATTAATTCAAATAGGTGCTAATGATGGATTGAGATTTGATAGTCTAAATTATTATATAAAGAAACATAAAACTAAATCAATACTAGTAGAGCCTATTAAAAAAAACTTTGAAGACCTTAAAAACAATTACAAAAGTTATGATAATATTATATTTGAAAATTTAGCAATTTCAGTAAATAATGAAATTTCCTATTTATATAAAGTTAATCCACTAAAATTAAAAAAATATCCTGGAGATCATTTCAAGGGCATTACATCATTTGATAAAAATCATTTGATTAAGCATGGTGTTAAAAAAAAAGATATTATTAAGGAAAAAGTTGATTCCATATCTATAGATGATTTAATTACCAAACATAATCTAAATAAATTTGACTTATTATTTGTGGATGCAGAGGGATATGACGCAGACATAGTGTCTGATTTTTTAAGATCTTCTTTAATAAGACCTATTATAATTTTAGAATATTTACATATACCCAATAAAAAATTTGAAGATCTAGTAAATCAACTGAAACAAAAAAAATATATTTATTTTTCATTAAATGAAAATATGTTTTGTTTTCCTGAGGAGGATAGTTCTTTTATAGATTTTAATTAAATTACAATCCAACTTTTATATTTATTGAAGTTTTTTAAAATATATGCAGGAAAAGATTTGTCTAACGCTTTTGGTTTATAAACTTCTTTTCTTCCAATAATATCTAAACCCGAAATAATTTTTTTTTCTATTTCTTCTATTTGTAAATATTTTTGATCTATTTTTTCTTTAAAATGATAGGGATCGTTTGTTTCACATAAATTGTTATATTTATATATAAGTTGTTCTGCATTTTTTAAGTTACAGAAGTGCCATCCACCATTTTCAATAATATTATTCAATCTTAATTTATCAATTCTCCAAAAAGGTCTTTTCTTAAATTTTAAATCTCTTAACCATTGTGGTGATTTCAGAAATCTTTTTATACATATTCTACTCCCATACCAGTTAGGGTTTAATGTACTTTGTAGGTTCATTTTGTAGTAATAGTGATTTTGTTTAAAAACTGCGTATCGCATATTTTTTTTGAATTGATCTATATTATTGGGATTTGGAATTTCATCTAGATCTGAAATAATAATTTTATCATTTTCAGATGAATTTCTAAGCCCTCTTAATATACAATTCCTTTGAAAATTTTCTCTTAAATACGGGTCATCTCCACCTGGCATATCTTCGACCGGAATATATATTATTTTTTTTTTAAATTTTGGAAATTTATTAATATCAAATCTTAATTTTTTAGAATTATTTTGCCAAGTTTTGTTTCCTTCAACTATTACAAAGTAATCAACATAATTATCTAAAATATTTAATCTTAAGTCCAATAAAAGATCTTCATCCCAATATGAAAAACAATCATAAATTTTCATCTATTTTTCTTTATTAATTTTTAAAACACCAATAAAAGCTTCTTGAGGTATTTCAACTCTTCCAAATTGTTTACCTCTAGCTTTACCTTTTTTTTGTTTATCTAATAATTTTCTTTTTCTATCTCTTGCTCCACCACCATGAATTTTAGTTAAAACGTCTTTTTTAAATCCTTTAATAGTTTCTCTTGCTATAATTTTTCCACCAATTGCAGCTTGAACAGGAATCATAAAATTATGTCTTGGGATTAAATCTTTTAGTTTTTCACAAACTTATCTTCCAACTGTTTGTGCAAAATTTTTATGAACCATCATTGATAGCGCATCAACAGGTTCTGCATTTACTAGAATTCCAAGTTTAACCAAATCACCTTCTCTATGATCTATAATTTCATAATCATAACTAGCATAACCGCTTGTCATAGATTTCAATCTATCATTAAAATCAAACACAACTTCATTTAAAGGAATTTCATAATTTAATACCGCTCTATTCCCAGAGTAGCTTAGATTGGTTTGCACACCTCTTTTATCTTGGCAAACCTTTATAATGGCTCCCAAATACTCATCAGGAGTAATAATGGTTGCTTTAATCCATGGCTCTTCAATATACTTAATCAATGTAGTTTCTGGTAAACTTGAAGGATTTTGCAGCTCTATTATCTCACCTTTATTTAAATGAACTTTATAAACAACACCTGGTGTTGTGGTTAATAAATTTATATCAAATTCTCTCTCTAATCTTTCTGTAATAATTTCTAAATGTAATAAACCTAAAAATCCACATCTAAAGCCTAATCCTAATGCTGAAGACGATTCCGCTTCAAAAGAAAAACTAGCATCATTTAATTGTAGTTTACCAAGACCATCTTTTAGCTTCTGATATTCAGAACTATCTACTGGAAACAATCCACAAAATACAACTGGCTTACTTGGTTTAAAGCCTGGTAGCGCTTCTTGAAATGGTTTACTTGCATCACAAATAGTATCTCCAACTTTTGTTTCTGATAAAACTTTTATTCCTGTTGTTATAAAACCAATTTCTCCAGCATTTAGTTCATTAATATCAGTAGCCTTAGGCGTAAATACACCAACTTTTTCAATAATGTATTCTTGATTGGTAGACATCATTTTTATTCTCATATTTTTATAAATTTTCCCATTAATCACTCTAACTAGAATGACCACTCCTAGGTAAGTATCATACCAACTATCAACTAATAAACATTTTAAATCTACATCTTTCTCTCCTTCTGGAGCTGGTAGCGATACAATAATTTGTTCTAGAATATCTTCTATACCTTCACCTGTTTTTCCAGAACAAGGTATAGCGTTTTCAGTATCAATACCAATTACATCTTCTATTTGTTTTTTTGTTTTTTCTAAATTTGAGGCTGGTAAATCAACCTTATTTAAAACGGGAACTATTTCATGATTAGTATCTAATGCTTGATAAACATTTGCCAATGTTTGTGCTTCTACTCCTTGGGTGCTATCAACAATTAAAATAGATCCTTCACATGCATACAAAGATCTACTAACCTCATAACTAAAGTCTACGTGCCCTGGAGTATCAATAATGTTTAAAATATATTCTTTGCCATCTTTTGCTTTATAATTAAGTTTTACAGTTTGAGCTTTAATAGTTATTCCTCTTTCTCGCTCAATATCCATGGAATCTAAAACTTGAGCTTTCATCTCTCTTTCAGTAAGACCTCCACATTTATGAATTATTCTATCTGCAATAGTTGATTTACCATGATCTATATGGGCAATAATTGCAAAGTTTCTAATGTGATCAATTTTTGTCATCATTACGATCTAATCTTTGCGCCAGTTTTTGATTCTACAGCTGAAATAATAAGTTGGTTGATTTTATTTAAACTTTCTTCATTTAATGTTTTCTCTAAAGATTGAATGGTTACGTTTAATGCAATTGACTTTTTATCTTCTGGAATATTCGCCCCCTCATAAACATCAAACACTTTGACAGATTTTATTAATTCTTTGTCTACATTAGAAATAATCTCAATTAATTCTTGAACTTTAAAATTTTTATCTAAGATAAAAGCAAAATCTCTTTCTGACTTTTGAAAGTCTGAATATTTATATTGAGTTTTTTGATCCTTTAAAGTTTTTTTGGGTTGTTTTATGTTGTCTAAAAATATTTCAAATCCAACTAATGCTTCAACTTTAATATCTAATTTTTTTAATATACCTGGATGAATATCACCAAAAAAAGCTACTACTTTTTCTTTGCTTTTATTTAAAAATACTCTTCCTGATTTTCCTGGATGATAGTAATTTGGTGTTTTATCATCAATATAGAATTTGTCTTTATTGTATCCTGCTTCAGTTAAACTTTGAATAACATCTTTTTTAACATCAAATACATCAACCAATCTTTCTTTCTCTATCCAATTTTGTTTGGCTAATTTCCCTGATCTTAATCCACCAATTACCGTTTGTTGTTCTCCTGGCTGAGAGCCTGAAAAAGTTGGACCTATTTCAAATATTGATAAATCCTTAAATCCTCTTCCTAAATTTTTATTTAAGTAAATAATTATATTTGAAAAAATTGAAGTTCTTAAAACATTTAAATCTGAACTTATAGGATTAACTATTTTAATTTCCTTATTTTTTTCAATAAATAATTGATTTATTTTACTGTCTGTAAAAGACCAAGTAATAGCCTCAAGATATCCTTTAGATGCAACGGCTCTTTGTAAAAAATGAAATAACTTTTGCTTTTGATTTAAAGTTTCGTTTTTTCTAACCTTTTCAGGTTCAATAATTTGAATTTGATCGTAACCTTTAATTCTTACAAGCTCTTCAACGATATCAACCTCTAGGGAAATATCTGACCTCCAAGATGGAATGATTAGTTTTAATATTTTTTTTTCTTCTTTTATACCAAACCCAAGATTTTCTAAAATTTTGATCATTTCTTTTTTTTCAATATCAAACCCTGTAATTTTTTTAAAGAAAGAAGGATTAAAATTTAATGAATTATTTTTAACATCTTCAATTTTTTGAATATCAAATTCACTAACTACACCACCACATATTTCTTGTATTAAGCTAGCTGCCTTTTCAAGGCCCTGTTCAATCGATAATGGATCAATACCTCTTTCAAACCTAAATTTTGCATCTGTATCTATATTTAAAATTTTAGAAGACTTTCTTATTGATCGTGGATTAAAATAAGCTGACTCAATTAATATATTTTTAGTATCTAATTCAGTTCTAGATCTAGTTCCTCCTATTATTCCACCAAGACCTAATACTCCAGAAGCGTCTGATATGACACACATCTCTTCTTCAAGTTTATATTCTTTATTATCGAGTGCTTCAAAAGATTCTCCTTTTTTAGAGTTTCTTACAATTATTCCCTTATCAATTTTATCAACATCATACACGTGTAGTGGTCTATTTAAGTCAAACATCACATAATTTGTAATATCAACTATTGCTGAAATAGGTTTTTGACCTAACGAAACTATTTTTTCTTTTAACCAATCAGGGCTCTCTGTATTTTTAACCCCAGTAATTAAACAGCTACCAAATGCTGAACACGCCTGATCTTTTTTATTTTCAATTTTTACACCAACTGTTTGCTTACCTTTTTTATTTGGTTTTTTTTCTTTTTGATTTTTTAATGTTCCCGCACCAGCTGCCGCTAGATCTCTTGCTATTCCTCTTACACCTAAACAATCTGCTCTATTAGGTGTAATCGATATATCAATTACATTTAAGCTATTTTTTGAAAAATAATTTTCACCAATTTTTTTCTCGTACTTTTCTAATGAAAGTTCTGCAATACCATCACTCTCATCTGATAGATTTAATTCTGACTCCGAACAAAGCATTCCGTATGAAATAACACCCCTTATCTTACTAACTACCAGCTTCATTTGATTTTTTGGTACTACTGCGCCGGGAGGTGCATAAATTGTTAACAATCCTTCTCTTGCATTGGGTGCTCCACAAACAACTTTAACAGGATCATCTGATCCAACATCTACATCACAAACTCTAAGTCTATCTGCATCAGGGTGTTTTTCTACTTTTAAAATTTTAGCAACTATGAAACTATCTAATTCACCTGATTGACTATAAACCCCCTCTACTTCTAAACCAACATCTGTAAGTTTATTAATAATTTGATTTTCATTAAGTTTGGTATCTAAATGTTCCTTTAACCAATTGGTTGTAATTTTCATCTGCTTAAACCTCTATAATTTGTTGGTACATCTATTGGGTCAAACCCAAAGTGATTCAGCCATCTATAATCGCAATCAAAAAAAGCTCTTAGATCATTTATGCCATATTTAAGCATCGCTAATCTATCTATCCCTATCCCAAACGCATACCCTTGAAACTCATTAGGGTTTATTTTTACATTTTTTAAAACATTTGGATGAACCATTCCACAGCCTAAAACTTCAAGCCACCTATCTCCTTCACCAATCACAATTTTTCCATTTTTAATTTCATAGCCAATATCAACTTCAGCAGACGGTTCTGTAAATGGAAAATGACTTGGTCTAAATCTCATTTTAATTTTATCAACTTCGAAAAACTCTTTAATAAAATAACTTAAGCAGCCCTTCAAATGACCCATATTTATATCTTTATCAATATGTAATCCTTCAACTTGATGGAACATAGGAGTATGTGTTTGATCGCTATCAGACCGATATGTTCTACCTGGTGCAATAATTTTAAAAGGTGGGTTATCTTTAAGCATAGTTCTAATTTGAACTGGAGAAGTGTGTGTTCTTAATAATAATTCTTTTTTATCATCAAGGTAAAAAGTATCGTGCATATCCCGAGCAGGGTGATTGTCTGGTGTATTTAAAGCAGTAAAATTATTATATTCATTTTCAACATCCGGACCCTCTTCGACGCTAAATCCAATTTCAGAAAAAATTGAAGAAATTTCATCTATTACTTGAGACACAGGATGAATTTTGCCCTGAACAAAAGGTCTCTCAGGTAAAGTTATATCTATTTTTTCTTTTTCTAATTTTTGATTAATTTCTTTTGTTTCAATATCATCAATCTTTGTGGTAATTAAATTTTGAAGCTCCTCCTTTACTGAGTTTAAATCAGATGCAAGTTTCTTTTTTTCTTTTTCACTCACTTTACCAAGCTGTTTAAATTGAGAGCTAATCAATCCACTTTTACCAAACAGATCTGTTTTAATTTTATTAACTTGATTTAAGTTTAAATTTTCTTTTAACTTTAAAAGAAATTCATCTTTTATTTTTTTAATATCAGACATATTAAGAGATTATTTCTTCACCGAAGAAAAACAATAGTGAAGATTAATTTAGTGCCGATTGAGCTTTTTGAACGATAGTTTTAAAGGCTTCTGGGCTATCGTATGCTATTTCTGCTAATATTTTTCTATCTAACTTAATTCCACACTTCATTAAGCCATTAATAAATTTTGAGTAAGTTAGTCCTTCAGATCTTACACCTGCATTAATTCTTTGGATCCACAAAGATTTAAATTCTCTTTTTTTAGTTCTACGATCTCTGTAGGCATATTGCATAGCTTTTTCCATAGCTTGTTTTGCAACTCTTATCGTATTTTTTCTTCTACCCCATTGACCTTTGACAGCTTTTAATACTTTTTTATGTTTGGCGTGACTTGTTACACCTCTTTTTGTTCTTGCCATTTTATCCTCTTAAACTGTAAGGCATATATGATTTAACTATTTTGCCATCTTGTTTTGACATAGTGGTTGTACCTCTTAATTTTCTAATTTGTGAATTTGTTCTTTTGATCATGCCATGTCTCTTCCCAGCCTGAGCCATCATAACTTTACCTGTTGATGAAATCTTAAATCTTTTTTTTGCTGAACTTTTAGTTTTTAATTTTGGCATAATTCTGCGGACTTATACAAATATTGGAATAGATTTACAACCTCTATTAAGTCCTATAAAGGCTGAATAACCATAATCATTTGTTTCCCATCGAACTTTGGGTGTAATTCTACTTTACCAATATCTTGCATATCTGCTTTTATTTTGTCCATTAATTCTCTTCCTAAATGTGAGTGTTGTAACTCTCTACCTTTAAATCTTATTGTAAATTTTACTTTATCACCTTTTCCAATGAATTTTTTAGCATTTTTAACTTTAAAGTCATAATCATGTGTTTCTGTAACCGGTCTCATTTTAATTTCTTTTAAGGATACTATTTTTTGCTTTTTCTTTGCTACATTTGCTTTTTTTTGAGCATCATATTTAAATTTACCTATATCAATAATTTTGCATACAGGTGGTTTTGCATTAGCTGATATTTCAATTAAATCTAGGCCTTGTTCTTTAGCTATTGATATAGCTTCATTGGTATTTAATATTCCAAGATTTTCACCACTACTTCCAATAACCTGAACTTCTGGCGAGGATATTCTATTATTAGATCTTGGACCCCTATCTTTAGTTCTTCTTTGAAAATAATTTTGTTTAAAATCTGCCACTTAGTTTGAAGACACTTTATTTAAAGCTGAGAAAGTTTTTAAGAATAAGTTTAATTCCATATTTTCTTGTTTGTTAGTATCCAACCTTCTAATCGTTACTGAATTGCTGTCAACTTCTTTTTTACCACAAATCAATAAAAGTGGTATTTTTGACAAAGAATGTTCTCTAATTTTATAATTTAAATTGTGATTTTTTAAGTCTACTTCAGAGCTAATGCCTGCATTGTTAATTTTTTCATTAACATTTTTTGCATATGTATCAAATTCTTCTGAAATAGGAATTACAACCACTTGCAAAGGAGCTATCCAAAATGGAAATTTTCCAGCATAATTTTCTATAAGTATTCCCATAAACCTCTCTAAAGATCCTGACAATGCTCTATGAAGCATTACTGGAATTTTTTTAGTTCCATCCTTGTCAACATACGTTGCATCTAATCTTTCTGGTAAATTAAGATCAACTTGTAATGTTCCACACTGCCAATCCCTACCTATTGCATCTCTTAAAACAAATTCAATTTTTGGACCATAAAATGCTCCCTCACCTTTATTAATTGTATATTCAAGTTTGGATACTTTAACTGCATTCAATAAGGCTTCCTCTGCTTTATCCCAAACTTCATCTTTACCCACTCTCACATCTGGTCTATCTGCATATTTTAAAATTACATTTTCAAAACCAAGGTCTTTATATATATCTAAAATTAAATTTGTCACAATAATACACTCTTCTGTAATTTGTTCCTCTGTACAAAAAATATGAGCATCATCTTGCGTAAAGGCTCTAACTCTTAGCAATCCATGTAAGGCTCCTGAAGGTTCGTATCTATGCACCTTTCCAAATTCTGAAATTCTTAAAGGGAGATCTCTATAACTTTTTAAACCTTGATTAAATATTTGAACATGACCTGGGCAATTCATTGGCTTGATTGCAAATATTTTTTTATCAGGAGTTTGAGAGGTATACATGTGTTCTCCATATTTTTCCCAATGACCTGACTTTTCCCAAAGAGCTCTATCTAAAATTTCAGGAGTATTGACTTCTTTATAACCTGCTTTATCTTGTCTGTTTCTAATATAGGAAACTAATTTTTGAAATAATTTCCATCCCTTTTCATGCCAAAAAACTGATCCTGGACTTTCTTCTCTAAAATGAAATAAGTCCATTTCTTTTCCAAGTTTTCTATGGTCTCTTTTTTCAGCTTCTTCTATTCTTTTTAAATATTCATCTAAATCTTTTTGTGATGCCCAGCTTGTTCCATAAATTCTTTGTAACATTTCATTATTTGAATCACCTCTCCAATATGCTCCTGATACTTTTGTTAATTTAAAATACTTGCCAATTTTACCTGTTGAAGATAAATGGGGTCCCCTACATAAATCATGCCAATCACCATGAAAATATAAAGAAACATCTTCAGTACTAGAAATACTTTCAATAATTTCAGCTTTATAAATTTCTCCCTTATCTTTAAAATGAGATATTGCTTTATCTCTGTTCCAAACTTCTCTTGTAGTTGGGAGGTCTCTATCAACAATTTCTTTCATTTTATTTTCAATTTTATTTAAATCCTCTTCTGTAAAAGGTTCTTTTCTTGAAAAGTCATAATAAAAACCATTTTCAATAATTGGACCAATGGTTACTTGCGTTCCTGGAAAAAGTTCTTGTACTGCCATTGCGGTTATATGGGCTGTATCATGACGAATAGTTTCTAAACCTTCTTTATCACTGGAAGTAAAAATTTTAATTGAACAGTCTTTATCTATAACATAACTTAAGTCTTTAAGTTCTTCATCAACACTAATAATAGTTGCTTGCTTAGATAAAGATTTACTAATCTTTTCTGCAATCTCTAATCCGGTTACTTTATTTGGAAACTCAATATTATTTCCATCTGGAAGTGTAATTAATGGCATTTAATTTAATAACTTTTTGTACTCTGAATAGGTAGAAAAACACATTTTTTCAACATTAAATTTTTTAATTGTATTTTTTCTACCTTCAATACCCATAGATTTCAATGTAGATTCATCTAAATTTAAAACTTCTACTATCTTTTTGCTTAAAGAATGTGCATTTCCAGATTCAAATAAAAACCCCGTTTTATTATTTTCTATTGTTTCGTTAGACCCCCCAATATCACTTGCTATTACTGGTTTTTCCATTGATTGGGCTTCAACTACAACTCTTCCAAAAGCCTCTGGTTCTATTGAGGTTGAAACTATTAAATCAGAAATTTTATATGCTAATGGCATATTTTTACAATGTTTTATAAATTTTAACTGACTCGTTAATCTATACTGTTCAGCTAATCTTTTTATTTTTTTGGTATATATGTCTCTTCCTTGGTCACTACCTAATATAATTGCATAAAAAGATTGATGACCTAATTCTTTATTAACAAGGTTTAGTGCTTCAATAAATATTTCCTGGCCCTTCCAAGCTGTTAATCTTCCTGGCATTAAAATTATTTTTTTATCTCTTGTTATTCCCCAATCTAAAAGTAATAAACTCTCCTCTGTTTTTATTGTTGTTGATGGATCAAAATAATTAACATTTATTCCTCTAAATATAACCAAAAACTTTTTTTTTAAATTAAAATATTTAGAATAATTTTTATTTATATGGGAAAAAATAAAATTTGATCCTGCGATTATTAAATGAGATCTAACCATTACTGAATTATAAAATTTTTTAATTGAATTACCAAAATTATAAGTACCATGAAAAGTCGTAACAAATTTTCTTCTTGTAATTTTTGTTGCTAACAAACAAGACCATGCAGGAGCTCTACTTCGAGCGTGAACTATGGAAATATTATAAAACAAAATAACAAAAACTAGAATTATTGAATTAAAAAGTATTAAAATTGGATTTTTACTATGAACTGGAAGTCGAATTAATTTTACTTTTTTTTTATCGATAAATTTTAGTAGTTCACCCCCGCTAGTAACTATATAAGAGTGGCAATTATTTTCAGGTAAATAGTGGGCAAGGTCATAGCAGCCTATTTCTGCACCACCGTAACCCAATTTTGGAATCACTTGCAAAACTTTTAATTTTGAAGACATTTGATAAAACTATATATTAAGAATTAACTCTAATAAACTTATATGAATAAATTTAAATACCTCAAAATATCAAATAATAAGAAAATCAGATATTTAAGTAATAATTATCAAAATAATCTTTATATAGTTTTTCTTCATGGTTTTATGTCAAATATTGAAGGAGATAAACCCACGTCTATCTTCAATTACGCAAAAAAAAATAAGTTAGGCTTTCTTGCTCTTGAATACTCAGGCCATGGAAAATCATCAGGAAAATTTACCAATGGAAATATTAGCAAGTGGTCTAAAGATGTTAAGTTTTTAATTAAAAAAGTAGTTAAAAAAAATAACTTTATCTTAGTAGGTTCAAGTATGGGCTCTTGGCTATCACTAAACCAATTTAAGTATTTTAAAAAAAAAATTAGAGGTTTTCTAGGAATAGGCTCTGCCCCAGAATTTTTAGAAAATTTGATGTGGAAAAAATTTACAAAAAAAATGAAAAATGAAACAATAAAAAAAAGAATTATTAATTTAAAGCACGGTAATTACGAATATCCAATCTCATATCAACTAATAAAGGATGGTAGAAAAAATAAAGTCTTAAATAAAAAAATCTCATCACAAATAAATGTTACAATGATTCATGGTGATAAAGATGAGGTAGTCCCTAAAAGTTACTCAAAGAAAGTTTTAAAAATTTTTAAAAAAGCAAAAAAGAAATTAGTAATTATTAAAAATGGTGATCATAGTCTATCAAATAAACGTGGTCTTAAAAAAATTAATTTAGAATTAGATAAAATTGTCTCTAATATAATTTAGTCCCTCTATATAAGTGGGAAATTTAAAATTATAAGAAAAATATTTTTTTGTTTTTGTGTTACTTACTTTTTTTGAATCTTTATAAAAATTTTTCAACATTTCACTTTCTAAATTATTAATCTCAATTTTTTCCAGATTTTTAATATTTAATAATTTAGCACCGTGCAATGTTATCTCTTCTAATGATGATGGCTTATCATCAGCTAAATTGTATATTTCTCCTGATTTAAATTTAGATAAAGATTTAAATAATATGTTTGCAATATCTTCAACATGAATTCTTGAGAAATAATGATCATTTTTAATGATTAGTTTGGCGGTTCCTGATTTTAGACGTACTAATATATTTTTTTCATTAGAATAAATTCCTGATAATCTAAATATCTGAACTGGTAAATTTTTATTCATTTGAAGTGAAAGCCATGAATTTTCAGCGTTAAGTCTTGAAATGCCATTAAATGATGTTGGTTTTGTTTCACTATTTTCATTTACCCACTCACCTTTGTGATCTCCATAAACACTAGTAGCAGACAAATAAGTTATCCACTTTACCTTGGAATCTTCAATAGATTTAGAAAAATTTTTTACCACTAAATCTTCTTTTTTTTCTGGTGGTATTGAAACTAAAATATGATCTGCTTCTTTTAATTCTACCAACAGATTATTATCAAATTTATTACTGTTAAATAGGTAGCTATTATAGTTAACGCCATTAAAATTTTTTTTCGAAGATTTATTTCTAGATGTAGCTGTTAATGTAATATTATATTTTTCAATAATAAGTTTTTTTAGAAAATTTTTTGCTATTTGGCCAAAACCAAAGCAAAAAATATTTATACTCTTCATTTTAGCTTACTTCTTTTATGATAGGTTTTAAACTTATAGGATTTTTTAACTTATCAATCATTTCTTTAGGACAAACTTGTATAAAGTTAAAAATCTCCTTATCAAAATTTTCTATTAATTTTTTAGATAAATTTGAATTTGTCTCTATAGAGTGCTCTTCAATTAGTTTCTTAAGAAAATTTACCCAATGATCTGTTTCTGGTGTTTGCCATATTATTGTTTCTGGATTAACTTTTTTTTCGAAATCTTTATTTGGATCATAAATAAATGCCATTCCTCCGGTCATACCAGCACCAAAGTTGTCCCCTACATTACCTAACACCACTACCGTTCCCCCAGTCATATATTCACAAGCGTTAGAGTCACAACCTTCAATAACAGTAATAGCTCCAGAATTTCTTACAGCAAATCTCTCACCAGCTTGACCTGCTGCAAAAAGTTTACCTGAAGTTGCTCCATATAATACTGTATTTCCAATTATTGTATTCTCATGAGAAATTATGTTACTTTCATCTGAAAGTTTGATTGATAATGTTGCTCCTGATAGACCTTTTCCAACATAATCATTCGCATCGCCTTTAAGAACAAGCTTTAAACCTTTTATTCCAAAAGCTCCAAAAGACTGGCCAGCAGAACCTTTAAATTGAAGTGTTAAAAAATCATTCTCTAATTTTTCATTTCCATATTTTTTATACAGATAATGAGATATTCTTGTTCCTACAGTTCTATGAATATTTTTAATATCAAATTCTTTATCAATTATTTTTACTTTTCCAATCTGATCTTTAATCTCAGGTATAATTTCTTGGTCTAACGTATCAGGAACAAAATTAATTTTTTGATCCTCACAATATCTTAAATTATCTCCAGGATCAGCCTGAACAAAAAGTGGATTTAAATCTAGATCATCTAAATTTGGGGAGGCTTTACTTACTTGTCTTAATAAATCAGTTCTTCCAATTATCTCATTTAAAGAATTAAAGCCAATCTCAGCTAAAATTTCTCTTACTTCTTGAGCAATAAATGTAAATAAATTCACTACTTTGTCAGGTGTACCAGTAAAATTTTTTCTCAATTCATCATCTTGGGTACAAACTCCAACTGGGCAAGTATTAGAATGACACTGTCTTACCATTATGCATCCCATTGCTACTAAAGCTGTGGTTGCTACTCCATACTCCTCTGCTCCCATCATTGCAGCTATTACAACATCCCTTCCTGTCTTGATTCCACCATCAGTTCTCAATGTCACTGTGTGTCTCAAATTATTTAATGTTAAAACCTGATTAGCTTCAGTCAAACCCATTTCCCAGGGAATACCAACATACTTAACACTTGTTTGGGGTGTAGCTCCTGTACCACCATTATGACCAGATATTAAAATTATATCTGCTTTTGCTTTCGCCACTCCTGCAGCAATTGTTCCAATTCCAGATGATGCAACTAATTTTACTCCTACTCTGGCTTTTGGGTTTATTTGTTTAAGATCGTAGATTAGCTGTGCTAGATCTTCAATAGAATATATATCGTGGTGAGGTGGAGGTGATATTAACGTTACCCCAGGCGTAGAATGTCTTAATCTTGCAATCTCTTCTGTAACTTTAAAACCAGGCAACTGTCCACCTTCACCCGGCTTAGCTCCCTGTGCAATTTTAATTTCAATTTCATTACAATTATTTAGATAATTAATTGTTACACCAAACCTTGCTGATGCAATTTGTTTAACTCTAGAATTTGCGCTATCTCCATTTTCCATTTTATTAAATCTTTTTTCATCCTCACCTCCTTCTCCACTGCAAGAAGCACCTTTAATTCGATTCATTCCTATTGCTAATGTTTCATGTGCCTCTTTTGACAAGGCTCCATGAGACATGCTTCCACTACCAAATCTTTTTAAAATATTTTCAATTGGTTCTACTTCAGAAATATCTATAGGAGGCTTTAGGTTTCTTTCTCTAAATCCAATAAGATCTCTTAAGTGTATTGGGGGTAAGTTATAAATACCATTTACATATTTTTTGTAGCCTTCAAAAGAGTTCGAACCAACTGAACTTTGTAATAAATGCATTAATTTCCCTTGATATTGATGAGTTTCACCATCTTTTCTGTATCTATAAAGTCCCCCAATAGGCAGCACTGAATTATTATCCTCAAATGCTTGCTTATGAATAACTCTTAATTTATTTTCAATTCCACTTAATCCTATTCCAGATATTTTAGACAAAACTCCTGGAAAATATTCTGAAGCTACAGTTCTACTTAAGCCAACTGTTTCAAAATTACATCCACCTCTGTATGAACTTAAAACTGAAATTCCCATTTTTGACATTATTTTTAACAGGCCATAATTTACTGATTGAATAAATCTTTCTATACATTCATCATAACCAAACTTCCCAAATAATTTTTTTTCAAATCTTTGATATAAACTGTCTAATGCTAAATAAGGATTAACTGTTGTAGCCCCAACCCCAATAAGAGTTGAAAATGAATGAGTGTCTAGTGTTTCACCTGTTTGAGCATTAATAGAGGCATATCCTCTTAATTTATTTTTAATAAGATGAGTGTTTATTGCACCAACACACAAGAGCATTGGCATTGCTAATCTTTTTTCTGTAACGTTTTTATCACTTAAGATTAACTGAGTTATGCCTTGTCTAACTGAAATTTCTGATTGTTGTTGTATTCTTTTAATTGCCTGCTCAAGATTCTCTTCATGATCAAAAGTGCAATCAATCACAATTGAATTTTTTCCAAAAAAGTTGATAAACTTTTCTAACTGTAAGTTTGATAAGATAGGACTATTTAAAACATATATATTTTCTTGAGTTAAATTTGTAAAATCTAAAATGTTACCAAGATTTCCAAATCTTGTTTTCAAGCTCATAACTTTATTTTCTCTTAATGAATCAATAGGAGGGTTGGTTACTTGACTAAAATTTTGTCTAAAAAAATGATAAAGAGGTCTATATTTATCAGATAATACGGCAAGAGGTGTGTCGTCACCCATGGAGCCAATTGCTTCTTTGGCATCTTCAGCCATCGGATGCAGAATAAGTTCTAAATCCTCTAAACTGTATCCAAATGAGTGCTGTCTTTTTTTAAGCTCATCACCACAAAAAATAGGTTTTTCATTTTTAATTATAAGTTTCTTATCTAATTCAATAATTTGATTGTTAAAATGCTTATATTCTTTTGCTAAAAAGTCTTTAATTTGACTGTTAGTAAAAACTTTACCTTTTTCAATTCTAACACCTATTATTTCACCAGGTCCCAATCTTCCTTTGGTAATTATTTTTTTTTCATCTAATTCTACCATTCCTGTTTCTGATCCAGCACAAAGAATTTTATCTTTAGTGATTGTGTATCTCATTGGACGAAGACCATTTCTATCAGTCGCAGCTATTACCCATTCATTATCTGTTCCAGCAATTGCCGCAGGTCCATCCCAAGGTTCCATTGTACTATTCAAAAAATTAAATAATTGCTGATGATCTTTAGAAAGTGTCTTACTTTTTTTAGACCATGCATCAGGAATTAACATTAGTTTGGCAAGAGGTGCTGGTTGACCTGAAATATTTAATAACTCAAATACACTATCTAAGGCTGCAGAGTCTGATGACCCAGCAGGAATAACAGGTCTTAAATTTTCCATGTCTTCAAATAATGGACTATCCATTTCTTGTTCATGCACTTTCATCCAATTATAATTACCTTTTAAAGTATTTATTTCTCCATTATGAGCTATTGCTCTAAAGGGCTGTGCAAGATCCCAGCTTGGAGCTGTATTTGTAGAAAACCTTTGATGAAATATTGCATAACGAGAAATAAATCTTTCATCTTTTAAATCTGTATAAAAGTCAGCAATTGATTCTGCTAAAAACATTCCTTTATAAATAATAGATTTAGAACTTAGTGAACAAATATAAAAACCTTCAATTGCATTTTTAATGGCTTCTTTTTCTATTTTTCTTCTTGATTCATACAATTTACGTTCAAGTTCTTTTCCACTTAAATTTTTATCATTATTTTTAAAAAGTACTTGGGTAATTTCTGGTCTTGTAAAATTTGCTTTTTCTCCAAGAATTTTTGTATTTACTGGAACCTGTCTCCAACCATAAATACTAAAATTACTTTTTGTGAGCTCACTCTCAACTAAAGTCCTAGCATTTTCTTGTGCTTCATAATTGTTTCTGGGTAAAAAAATCATTCCTATACAAATCTCTGAGCCATCATGTTCATGGCCTGTAAGCTCTATTTTTTCTGCAAAGAAATCAGAAGGAATTTCTAAATGAATTCCTGCTCCATCACCTGTTTTTCCATCTGCATCAACTGCACCTCTATGAAAAACTGCCTTTAAAGCGTTAATACCATATTCAACTACTTTTCTTGATTTTTTACCCTCTGTAGAGGCTATTAATCCTACTCCACAAGCATCGTGTTCCATTTCTTTCGAATAAACATGACCTTCTTGAAGAATTTTAAGATTTTTTTTATAATTTTTCACTAAGCAACCTTTGCTTTCTTAAGTTCTTTGCTTTCTAGAAAGCTTTTTATTGATATTGCTGCATCTCTTCCATCTTTGATAGCCCAGACAACTAAAGATGCCCCTCTAATAATATCACCTGCTGCAAAAACACCTGGTAAATTGGTTTCCATTGTATCAAAATCTGTTTTTAATGTTCCCCATCCAGTAACTTGCAAGTCCTCAGAGCCAAATAATTTTGGTAAATTTTCAGGGTCAAACCCTAAGGCTTTAATTACTATGTCTGCTTTAATATCAAAGCAAGAATTGCTTTGAATTTCAGGTTTTCGTCTACCACTATCATCTGGTTCACCAAGTTTAATTTTGTCTACTGTCAAGCCTTCAACTTTATTTGTTCCAATAAATTTTTTAGGACTAGATAGCCATACAAACTCTACTCCCTCTTCTTCTGCATTGGCTACTTCTCTAACAGATCCAGGCATATTTTCTTTGTCTCTTCTATACAAACATTTAACTGATTTTGCTTTTTGTCTAATTGAAGTTCTAACACAGTCCATTGCTGTATCACCTCCTCCAATTACAACAATATCTTTTCCTTCAGCATTTAAAGTTCCATTATCAAATAACTCTACCTTATCTCCTAATCCTTTTTTATTTGAAGCTGTTAAAAATTCCATAGCTGGAAAAATATTTCCTAAATCTTTTCCTGGTAGATCTATCTCACGAGCTTTATAAACTCCAGTTGCAATTAAAAGAGCATCATGTTTTTTTCTTAGCTGATCTAATGTAGCATCTTTTCCTACTTCAAAATTTTGGATAAATTTTATTCCACCTTCTTCTAGTAATTTAGTTCTTCTTTCTACAACAAATTTTTCTAACTTAAAATTTGGGATCCCATAAATCATTAAACCACCAGCTCTATCATATCGATCATATACTGTGATTTGATACCCCAACTTGCGTAGCTGCTCTGCAGCAGCTAGCCCTGCTGGACCTGCCCCAATAATTCCAATACTTTGATTTTTTTCATTCTTGACCTTTATAGGATTTACCCAACCTTGCTCCCATGCATTATCTGTAATATATTTTTCAACCGAACCTATTGTTACTGTTCCATGCCCAGACTGTTCAATTACACAATTTCCTTCACACAATCGATCTTGAGGACATATCCTTCCACAAACTTCTGGCATGTTGTTTGTACTTTGAGATAATTCATAAGCTTCCTTTAATCTTCCTTCAGCAGTGAGTTTTAGCCAATCTGGAATATTATTACTTAATGGGCAGTGTACTTGACAGAAAGGAACTCCGCACTGGGAACATCTACTTGATTGCTCGCTAGCTTTTTCATTAATAAATTCTTTATAAATTTCATTAAAATCCTCTTTTCTATTACCAACTTCTCTTTTAGGTGGAGTTTGTTGACCTATCTTAACAAATTTTAGCATTTTTTCTGACATATTTACCCTTTAATTAAATAAGCATATAACAAGCTTTTTGTTAATAAAAGCTAAACAAGGTCAATATATATGACCTTAAATTTTATAAAATCCCATTAAATATAGCTATTTTAACTTTTGCATAGCTAATATGATAAAATGGAATTGTTTAAATTAGGTAATATTTAAGTTACGAAGCATTAAATGCTCTCAAATATTATTGAAATTATAATCCTATCAATAGTTCAGGGTATATCAGAATTTTTACCTATTAGTTCTTCGGCTCATTTGAATATTGTTGAGATAATTTTTAAATTTAATTCTAACTCGCTAATGATTGATGTTAGTCTTCATCTTGGCTCTTTACTGGCAATCGTCTTTTATTTTAGAAAAGAATTGCTAGACCTTAAAAATAATCAAAAATTATTATCTTTATTAATTATTGGTTCTATACCAATTGTAATAGCTGGATACATAATCAGCACCACAGGTCTAATTAATCTTTTAGAAAATAATTTAAAGATAATTGCTTGGACAACATTAGTCTTTGGAATTGCTTTGTATTTGGCAGACAAATGTAAATTTGATAAAAGAATATCCTCTAACTTAAATTTTAAAATAATATTATATATTGGTTTATTTCAAATACTTGCTTTAATACCAGGTGTGAGTAGGGCAGGAATTACAATAACTGCTGCTAGACTTTTTAGATTTAACAGATTTGATTCAAGTAAAATTTCTTTTTTATTGGCTATACCTGCTATAGCAGGCGCAAATGTGCTACAATTAAAAAACGCTATTGGACAAAGCTTTGAGATCAACTATCTTATACTAGTATCAGTTACTCTTTCTTTTTTATTTTCTTATTTTACAGTCAAGTTTTTTTTGAACTACATAAATAAATTTTCTTTAAATATTTTTGTAATTTATAGAATTATTATTTCAATAATTTTATTTATGATAATATATAGTTAATTTTTTTTGAATATTGGTACCAATTGAGAAAATAAAACACCAAATAAGATGAACAAACATCCAAACAAATTATTTATATCTAAAATTTGATCTAATAAAATCCAAGCAGCAATTGTTGCAAAAACTCCCTCTAAAGAAAAGATTATTGCTGATGGAGCAGAAGAGATATTTTTTTGTGCATATATTTGTAAAACAAAAGCAAGACCACCAGATAAGATTCCTGCATATAAAATTTGAAACTTTTCTTTTAGAATATTTGACCAAATAAAATCTTCAAATATTAATCCTACAATTAATGACAAAAAAGCAACTATTAAAGTTTGAATTGCACCTATTGTTAATGGAAGGTTATAATTTTTTATAACCTTGCCTGTAAAAATAATATGTGTACTCCAAAAAAAAGCACCAATTATTACAAGTGCATCACCAATTTTAACTGTTGCACTATAAAAATTGGTCAAAAGATATCCACCCATTACACAGAGAAAAACTGAGGGCCAAATACTCCAATGAATGGGCTTTTTATATATAAAAAAAATAATAAATGGAACCATAGGCACATAAAAAACCGTAAAGAAAGCTGCATTAGCAACGTCTGTATACAGTAAAGCAACTTGTTGAAAAGCTGATCCTAAAAACAATGATAGACCAATTAAAATTAGCAGGTCAATAAATCTTTTTCTATTTTTACGAATTAATTTTGAAAAATTTTTTTTTTCAAAAATTAAAGCTAATGGAGCTATAGCCAAAAAAGCTACTAAGAATCTAACTGCATTAAATGTAAATGGACCAATATCATCCATACCCGTATCTTGAGCTATGAATGTAGTTCCCCAAATAAAAGTACATAATAAAGCACTTAATAAAGAAACTGTTTTTGTCATAAGAATATTTATAGAGCTAATTTATAGGCAAAGTTTTTACCAAGATTTTCTTTAAGATCATTGTTAAACCTAGCAGCTTCTGCACCATCTATTATTCTATGATCGTAGGATAATGAAAGTGGAAGCATAGTTCTAGTTTGAAACTTACCATTAATAAAAACTTGTTTTTTTTCTGCTCTTCCAATGCCAAGAATAGCAACTTCAGGATAATTTATTATTGGTGTAAAAAATGAACCACCAACACCTCCAAGACTAGTAATTGTCATAGACCCTCCAAAAAAATTTTTTTTATCTATTTTTAAACTTCTACACTGTTCACTAACTGTTTTTAATTCATTGCTTATATGAATAATATTTTTATTATTAACATTTCTTATTTTGGGAACCATTAACCCATATGGAGTATCTACAGCAATTCCTACATGAAAATATTTCTTCATAGTAATTTTTCCATTTTCAATATCATCTATTGATGAATTAAAACTTGGGAAATTTTTTAGTGATAAAACTAAAGCTTTAACTATAAAAGCCAATGGAGTAATTTTTTTTTTTTCACCTGTATATATATCGGTGAGTGATATTCTAAAATCTTCCATTTCAGTTATATCAGCCTCATCGTGATTGGTTACGTGCGGTATTGTTGTCCAAGAATTTACTAAATAAGTTGATGCTAATTTTTTAACTCTTGGTATGTCCTTAACTTCCACTTCTCCAAAATCTGAATGAGGAAATTCATTTTTAATTTTTTTTGATTGAGTTTCTTTTGCTTCAAATGATTTGTTGATTTTAAAAGATATAAAATTTTTTACGTCTTTCTCTATAACCCTTCCTTGTCTTTGGCTTCCATTAATTTTATTAATATCTACACCAAGTTCTCTTGCAAATTTACGCACTTTAGGACTGGCCGCAGAAACCCCAGAAATATTTTTTTCTATAAAATTTTGTTTTGGCATATCATTAACTATTGTTTTTTTTTTAGTTTGGGTTTTTTCTTCTTCTTTTTCAATTTTAGGCTGTTCTTGAATATCTACTTTGACTCCTTCATTATTTTCTAAAATTAATATTGTGTCTCCTTCTGAAACCTTATCTCCCACTTTAATATTTACTGACTTAACTTTTCCCTCAAAAGAAGATGGGATTTCAACACTGGATTTATCACTTTCAATTGTAATAAGTGGGTCATTTTTTGACACAGATTGGCCATTCGAGACTAATACTTCAATTACCTCAACGTCTTTAAATTCACCAATATTTGGAACCTTTATCTTTTTGTCTGACATCTATAGTTTTGTAGGCATTGGTTTGCTGCCATCAATATTATACTTTTTTATGGCCTCTTTTGCATATTTTGAAGCTATCAACTGCTCTTTTGCTAATACACTTAGTCCATAAGCAACAATATGCTCTTTATCAACTTCAAAAAATTTTCTAAGGTTTTTTCTAGTGTCACTTCTTCCATAACCATCTGTCCCTAAGGAATAAAAACTTTTATTAGTATAAGGTCTAATTTGGTCAGAATTCATTCTCATATAATCAGAAGCAGCCAAAATTGGTCCTTCTGTTTTTCCTAAACATTTTTCTACAAATGAAATTTTTTGTTCTTTATCTGGATTTAAAAGATTATACCTTTCAACTTCCATGCCATCTTTTCTTAATTCATTAAAACTAGTAATACTCCAAATTTCACTATCTATCTGATATTCATCTTCAAGAATTTCTGCAGCAGCCATCATTTCTCTCAATATTGTACCAGAACCTAAAAGTTGAATTTTAGTTTTCTTATATCTATTAAATTCTTTAATTTTATACATTCCTTTAAGAATTCCCTCTTCGCAACTCTTGTCTTTTGGCATTTCTGGATGAGAATAATTTTCATTCATAGTCGTTATATAATAAAAAACATTTTCATTTTTTTCATGCATTCTTCTTAGGCCTTCTCTAAAAATTACTGCAAGTTCATAGTGAAAAGTTGGGTCATAAGTTACACAATTTGGTATTGTTGAAGCTATTAAGTGGCTGTGTCCATCTTGATGCTGTAAACCTTCACCTGCTAGAGTTGTTCTTCCTGCTGTAGCTCCAATTAAAAAACCTCTGGCTTGACTATCTCCTGCTGCCCATGCAAGATCTCCAACCCTTTGAAAACCAAACATAGAATAGAATATGTAAATAGGTATCATTTCAATATCATGATTAGTGTAAGCTGTTGCTGCTGCAATCCATGATGACATTGCTCCAGCCTCATTAATTCCTTCCTCTAAAACTTGTCCACTTTTTTCTTCCCTATAAGAGCTTAATTGTGCAGAATCTTCAGGTTCATACTTTTGACCTTCGTGCGCATATATCCCAATCTTTTGAAAAAATCCTTCCATTCCAAAAGTTCTTGCTTCATCAGGAATAATTGGAACCAATCTTGGCGAAACATTTTTATCTCTCAATAGACTTGTAAACATCCTAACTAACGCCATAGTTGTTGACATTTTTTTTTCACCAGTTGAAACTTTCATAAAATCAAAAATATTTTTTGTTGGGGCTTTTATTGGTTTTGAATATGTTGTTCTTTCTGGTAAAAAACCACCGAGCCTCATTCTTTTTTCTTTAATATATTTAATTTCTGGAGATTTTTCATCTGGCTTAAAATACTCAATATTTTTTACCTGTTCATCCGTTAAAGGAACATCAAAACGATCTCTGTAGTATAATAAATCATCTACATCTAATTTTTTAGTTTGGTGAGTTGTATTAACACTTTCACCAGTTTTGCCCATTCCGTACCCCTTAATAGTTTTGGCTAAAATAACTGTTGGGCTACCCTTGTTTTTTGATGCCTGATCATATGCTGCATAAACTTTATGAGGGTCGTGACCTCCTCTATTTAGCCTCCAAATATCCTTGTCTGATAAACTAGAAACCAACTCTTGAGTTTCTGGATATTTTCCAAAAAACTTTTCTCTAACATAAGCTCCATCTCTGGCTTTCATTGATTGATATTCTCCATCTACAGTATCATTCATAACTTTAACTAAATGACCTGTTTTATCATTAGCAATCAATGAGTCCCAATATGAACCCCAAATTACTTTTATTACATTCCAACCTGCTCCTCTAAAGCTTCCTTCTAATTCTTGAATAATTTTTCCATTACCTCTTACAGGTCCATCTAGTCTTTGAAGATTACAATTTACAACAAATATTAAATTATCTAATTTTTCTCTAGCAGCTAATCCTATTGCACCTAAAGATTCGGGTTCATCCATCTCACCATCGCCAAGGAATGCCCAAACTTTTCTACCTTCATCTTTAATTAATCCACGGTTAATTAAATATTTCATGTATCTTGCTTGATAAATTGCAAGCATAGGTCCTAAACCCATTGATACAGTTGGAAATTGCCAAAACTTTGGCATTAACCAAGGGTGTGGGTATGAAGAAAGACCACCTGGTTTAACTTCTTGTCTAAAACTATCTAATTGTTTTTCATTTAATCTGCCTTCTAAAAATGCTCTAGCATATATGCCTGGTGCACTATGACCTTGGAAATAAACTAAATCACCTCCAAATTTATTATTTTTAGCTCTCCAAAAATGATTCATTCCAACATCATAAAGGGTTGCTGCTGATGCAAATGTACCTATATGACCACCTAGTTCTGGAAATTTTTTATTTGCTCTAACAACCATGGCTGCTGCATTCCATCTAATTAAAGATCTAATTCTTCTTTCAATATTCTGA
>Ga0209709_10001186_pt1 | contig 24213 bp, 20 predicted proteins | sample ArcticOcean_MG_C_2_FD_187435 | JGI IMG/M metagenome (GOLD analysis project Ga0209709, IMG submission 187435) | Marine microbial communities from western Arctic Ocean - ArcticOcean_MG_CB4_136 (SPAdes) (version 2) | ecosystem: Environmental > Aquatic > Marine > Oceanic | place: Arctic Ocean...
GACCCCGACCCAGAACAGACTCTGGAATGGCAGGAGGCGATTAGGGCGGTTAGCGATACGCTAGGCCCCGAAAGAGCACACAGACTTCTATTGCAAACAATCGGAGCTGCTAGGGAAGAAGGCATCGAAATAGATGTTGTAAACACGCCATATCTCAATACCATTCACCCATCAAAGCAACCAGATTACCCTGGTAATTTAGAGATGGAAATGCGCCTTCATGGTATTATAACATGGAATGCAATGATGATGGTTACTAGGGCAAACAAAGCCAATGATGGCATTGGAGGCCATATCTCGACCTTTGCATCCAACTCACACCTATGGGAGGTAGGCCAAAACCACTACTACCGGGGAAAAAACCTCGACGGCTGGGGAGACCATGTTTACTGGCAAGGACATGCAAGCCCGGGCATATATGCAAGAGCGTGGTTAGAAGGTAGATTAACCAGAGAAAATATTGATAATTTTAGAATCGAATGTGAAGGAAAAGGCCTCTCTTCTTATCCTCACCCAAGACTGATGCCGGAGTTCTGGGAATACCCAAGCGTTTCAATGGGTCTTGGTGGTATGACAGCTATTCACACCGCCCGTTTCAACCGCTACTTAGCCAGCAGGGAATTAGCCGATACCTCAAACTCTAGGGTTTGGTATACCATGGGGGATGGAGAATCCGATGAACCAGAGTCTCTTTCACAATTATCACTAGCAGGCCGAGAGAATCTAGACAATGTGATTATGATAATGAATTGTAATCTTCAAAGATTGGATGGACCGGTTAGGGGCAATTCAAAAATCGTCCAGGAATTAGAAGGAAGGTTCCGTGGTTCAGGATGGAATGTAATCAAAATTCTATGGGGCTGCATGTGGGATGATCTGTTCGCTAGGGATTCCGATGGAGTTCTGGCTAACCGTCTACAGGAACTCGTCGACGGCGACGAGCAACGAATTTTCACCAGCGATGCTACAACTTTCAAAAACGAGTTATTCAACACCCCGCACCTGAAAGCCATGGTCTCACATCTTAGTGATGAAGACTTAGAAGCATTAGCCTCCAATCTTGGTGGCCACGACATGGTCAAGATTAATGCAGCATATGCCGCTGCTGAGGCTTGCGATGACAAACCAACCGTCATCCTCGCCCGGACTATCAAAGGATATGGCCTTGGACCAGCGTTCGCAGGACGCAACTCTACTCATGGGAAGAAAAAGGCAGATGAAGACAGTATCAAATGGATGCGCGACGACCTTAATCTTGGATTTACAGATGAGGAATTAAAAGAGTACCCATTCATCGAGCCAAAAGACATTCCAGAAGTAGTTTCATACCTCAAACAGAGGCGCGAAGAAATGGGTGGTTTCTGTCCCGAAAGGCGTGCACCTCCAACCGGTTTGACCCCTCCTGGAATCGAAGGCTATTCCTCTTTCGATGAAGGAACCAAAGGAAAAATGCAAGTCTCCACTACAATGGCATTCGTTCGCTTGCTAAGCGGCTTAATGAAAGACAAGAAGATAGGAGAGAGGGTCGTACCCATCGTTCCAGACGAGGCGAGAACTTTCGGTATGGATCCATTATTTGCGCAATTTGGAATCTATCATCCAGATGGTCAACTGTATACCCCAGTGGACCACAAAGTGTTGATGAAGTACAAAGAGAGCGAGAAAGGACAATTATTCGAGGAAGGAATTTCAGAAGCAGGAGCAATGTCGACATTCATTGCAAGTGCAACATCATATTCAACTCAAGGCTGTGCAACAATTCCATTCTACATATTCTACAGCATGTTTGGATTCCAAAGAGTCGGAGACCTGATTTGGTCTGCATCAGATCAACGGGCTAGAGGATTCATGATTGGTGCAACAAGTGGCCGCACTACTCTAAACGGAGAAGGACTTCAACACCAAGACGGACACAGCTTATTGATGGCTCATACCAATCCAGCAGTAAGGGCTTATGACCCAGCCTTTGCTTACGAGTTAGCAACAATCATTCGATCGGGGATCGATGAAATGTATGTCGATGAGAAAGACCTGATGTACTACATTGCAGTCTACAATGAGAATCATCCAATGCCCCCTAAACCAGCAGGTGTAGATGACGGAATAGTCAAAGGAGCATACAAACTTCGAAGTGCACCAAAGGGAGAGGGCCCAATCGTTCGATTGATTGGCTCTGGGCCAATCATGCTTCAATTGCTATCGGCAGTCGAAGTACTCGAGACCTACGGGGTACGCTCAGAGATATGGTCTGCGACTTCCTATGGCGAACTTCGTCGCGAAGGACTTGATTGCGAGCGCGAAAACAGATTGAATCCAACCAGCGCCCGCCAAGTTCCATATGTTGAGCAAATGCTAGGCGATGGGACCATCCCAACAATCGCAGTTAGCGATAATCAAATCGCAGTTCCAGATATGATTAGGCAATGGGTCGGCGGGGATTACACAGTATTGGGGACAGATGGATTCGGCCGTTCAGACACTAGGGCTAATTTGCGAAGGTTTTTCGAGATAGATGCCCAACACATCACATTAGCAGCATTGTCATCATTGGTACGTTCCAAAGACATAGAATCAGAAGTTTATGACAAGGCAATCAAAGAACTCGGCATAAGCAAAGAACGAAACGACATCACAGCACTGTGATTCATTCGATAAAAACTGCAACTTCTTCTAGCGGTTTCCTCGAAATATTTGGGACTTCAGCATCTCCAGCAGGATAGCCAACCGGCATAACCAACATTGCATGTTCATGACTAGGCCGTTGTAATATGTCTCTTAGAAAACCCATTGGAGATGGGGTATGAGTTAGCGTTACAAGCCCCATATTGTGAATGGCGTGGATAAACATTCCAGCGGCAATTCCACAAGACTCTGTTGAATAGTAAGTTGGACCAACTTCCCCATTAGAGCGAACCCGCTTACTTTGACGGAATAGGATAACTATCCACGGAGCATCGGTCATATGCTGTTTCACCGCATCTGTGCCAAGCGGTTTTAGCACCTCTTGCCACGCCTCCGGCATCCGTTCTGAGTACGTTTTTTTCTCTTCGATTTCAGCAGCCTCTCGCATCAACTTCTTGATTTCAGAATTACTTACAGCAACAAATGTCCACGGTTGAAGGTGAGCTCCACTGGGCGCCGATGCTCCACATCTAATCGCAGATTCAATCAAATCCCGCGATACTTCTTTACACGAAAAATGCCGAGTAGTACGCCGAGAGTTCATCGATTCAAAAAGAGATGCAGCTCTCTGTTCCATCTCTTCTTTAGGTAATTCATTCCAATCTAAGGGGACGAATCCCTGATTGTTCAAGCCAACACCCCGGGCATCCTTCCTCGCAGTCGAAGCCACGTTTCAGCACCGAAGGTCAGAGCGTATAGTGAGGCCAACCACAGAGTAGGTCTAGCCCAGTATCCAATTGGATCATCAATCAATAATATGCATAACCAGGTAAGGGTTACCAAATCTAAAACCCATCTCATTCCGGCTAAAATTTGCTTGGAGTTAGATTGCATTTCAGTGAGTTGTGTGTCGGTTAGAACAGCACTCAACCCTTTGAGTTTCGAAAGAGCGTTTCCTCCATTCCATCTAATGCGGCCTAATTTGAATCGGTTCCATCCATCAATTCCAACAAATAGCGTCACCCAAACGACTACAACTTCCAATAGTGGTTCAGCACCATACAAATCAAGTCCACTGAATGACCAATACAACAATCCACACAACCATCCAATTATCAGCAATTGAGTTGTTCTTGCAAAACGACTCAGTTTACGAAGTAATTCCGCATCATGTGAGAGTAACATTTCCAACGAGATAACCAGGCCTACAGAGAATGTCAAAACGAAACTTCCAGCCAACCACCACCATTCTAGCGACGTGTCTCTCCATGCAAGTAAAAGCGCAACGAGGGTCCAAGCCATCACCAAGGCAGTGGCTGCATTAACAACAGCCTGCATCACATAAAGCGGGTCTCTGCCATCTTTCAATACAGACAAACCACCCATCAGGCGGACTTCGAAAGCAGAGTCATCAACAATTCCTTGTGCAGCAGCAGTCATCCCACCTACGGATTTTAATCGTGCAGATTCAACCAAACCTTCGCTATCATCGGTGACGGCTCCTTTCCACTTTGAACCTCTAGCAGCGGCATCCGCTGCACCTCTGCCCCGACTCTTCCCCTTTCCAGCGCTTCTTGCCTTGGCCCATGCCCTTATCTCAGGGGTTGTGGCTTCTTCGACCTGGTCTTCATTCAACGGTGCCCCGTGGTCGGTGTATAGCCATCGGCATTGGATGGGGACTGGAGCGGGGTCTACGTCTGGAGCCACCATTTGGAATTGGCCAGGTCCAAGAGTAGGTAGTTGTTTGACCAAATCTTGATCACCGCCACTCTCCTTCAATAGATGCCGTACCTTTTCAACATCCTGTGGCTGAGTGAATCTGCCAATGAATGTAGTATTTGCTTGTGCAAGAATTTTGTAATCAACATCCGATACATTCTGCGTTGCTAGTACACAAGCAACTCCATATTTCCTTGCTTGTTTGAAAATCAGTTTAATCAAATCTTTAGCCGGAGGGTTTCTTGGATGGGGGGGCAGGTAAGGTGAGACTTCATCCATGAAGAATAGAAGTTTCAATTCACCTTCTGCTGGTTGTTGAGTTAACATCCAATCGTATAACTCACGGGCTAATTCCTGAACGAAATATTGCTTTTGAGCCTCATCTTGAATCGTATTAAGATATACAATATTCAGCGGAACCTTGCCAGGCATAGCAGGTTCACAGAATGAATCTATATCGATAGGAACTCCATTTGAAAACAATAGTTGGTTTACACCACTACTGAAAGCAGACAAACGGCGTGCTAAATCATTACGAGTTGATTTTGGCAACATCTCGTCATAATCACGAAGACCATGTTCTGACATGATTTCCTCCCATGTTGGAACATCTGGTTTTTCTTCACCCTCGATGTCAATAAATGCTTGAGGATACAAAGCACGAGTGAAACAATCTTGCGGTTCTCTAACGACTTTCGCCAAACCTTGGAAATCACCAACGTCAAGACCTAAGCGAGTTCCATTGACCAATACTTCGTATAGGAAAGGTTTGACAACCTTACCTTGAGTTTTCTCAACATCAAATCCGGCCAAGTTACTGAAACCCGCAGCGACCATATCCCATGCAGTAATTGCCTCTTCAGGATCTAAATCGGCAGGAGGTGAACGAAACGGGTCGATACACAAAGGAAGCCCCTTTGATCTCAAGGGTGTCCAAATACGAACTTCCATCTTCGACATCAATTTTTTCATTCGGGCAATATCGCCGCCCTGGTCGACCAATTCCCCCTCATTAATTGCCAATGCCAATCGGGCAAGATCGCCCTGAGGGTCAAGAATCAAAGATGGAATTCCGGCCAACGTAGCTTCTTCAATGACAGTCTTTGCCATCACAGTTTTTCCCGAACCGGTCGAGCCAAGCATCGCCGCGTGCCTAGCCAAAACCATCTTGTCGATTTGAACAATTTCTCCCGTGTCTCTGCGCTCTCCAAGAAACAACCCCTTAGCCTTAATTTTATTCTTCCGTTTCGGTTGAGGGGTCTCCAGAATATCATCGACGAGGTCTCTCAACTCATGAGCATCCTCCTCCGACATGAGTCAGCCAACAACCCCCGTACTCTTGAGGATGACTACGCCCACGCAGTGGGCGGGACACACTCAAGGATGCGAACCTCTTCGCCGAAGCATGACTCGCATCACATTGGCCAAGCCATATTGGGACGAGGAGTGCGAAAACGCCGCAGTATTTGCTTTGAAAAGCGGACGTTGGGTTAAGGGGCCACAAGCTAGATCTTTTGGCGAAGAGTTCGCAAACTGGTGTGGAGCAGCGGCGGCGGTGCCGTGTCAAAGCGGATCAGCAGCACTCTGGGCTGCTTTGCGATTGTTAGATATCGGGCCAGGGGATGAAGTCATAGTTCCAGGCATGACATTTATTGCAACAGCAACTTCAGTTAGTTTGGTTGGCGCTAAACCAATTTTCGCCGATATAGAATCTGATTATTGGTGCATTTGCCCCGACGATGTAGAATCAAAAATTACATCCAGAACTAAAGCGGTTATTGGGGTCCATATTTTTGGACAACCGTTTTCTTCTCGTCTTAGAGAAATATGCGATGAGCACAGTATTGCGTTGATAGAAGATGCGGCCCAAGCACATGGAGCAACATTAGATGGGAAAATGGCGGGCTCGATTGGTGATATCGCCTGCTTCTCATTCTTCCCTTCAAAGAATATGGCGGTCGGTGGGGAAGGTGGGATGATTACCACCACTAGACCCGAGTTAGCAAACCGGCTGAAACGATTAGTTGATCACGGTCGCGACGATTCTTTGGAATCGATTGAGTTGGGCACCAATTTACGAATGAGTGAGGTTAATGCAGCAATTGGAAGGGTGCAGTTGAAACATATCGATGATTGGATTGCTAGACGAAGGAAAAACTCAGAACTTCTGAATCACACAACCAAAACCCGTCCAAATGGAGAGCATGCATGGCACCAACTATGCATCTTATCGGATAATTCTGAATCGGTAATCACAAGATTTGATTCAGCAAATATCGATGCTAGGGTTCACTATCCAATTCCTTGCAACCGGCACCAGGTCTATTCTGAACATTTCCAACACGAAGTGAGTTTACCAATTTGTGATTTAATCGCCCATAAACTGGTCGCAATACCGGTTCATCCTTTGCTTACAGAAGATGAGTTACAGAGGATTAAGGCTGCTTTGCATCCATAATCATTCTAGATAAAGCAGCGTTAGACCAGCCCCTAAGGGTTGTTAATTCGAGCCCAGTCCAAGAGGGAATAATCACATCTTGGTCTTCCCTTTCAAGTTCAACCTCGGCAATAATCAATCCTGCGAGTTCACCTTCAAACTCGTCAACCTCCCAGAGCAGGCCATCTTCTCCCGGCCAAAGGTGGCGGGTTTTTGTTACCGATGGAAGATGATCTAAGGGTAACGAATCAAACAATTCTTTTGATATTGGCCATTCATATTCAGTTGCAGTAGCGCCAACGCGAAATCCCTTAGCGGTTAGAACAACATCCTCTTCCTGTAATCTAATCCTCCAAGTGGAGATATTTTCTAACACGCGGTCTTCGTTTGTTAAGGAATAACCATTCCAAACGATATTACCCTCACTGTGAGAAACCCCCGAGATATAGCATTGAAACATAGAGATTGAATTCCCGCTACGCCAAGGCATACCGTCGCGACCATCTACGATGAATCGCCTTTCGATTTCGATCCCCATCAATCCTCATCCTCAATCTTCTGCGACCGTGCTTTCGCCATCACAGCTTCTTCAAGGAACCAGAAAGTTGGAGTTTCTGAAATATATTTGTCCCAGTTTTGTACTGTGCGAGCCCACATTTCCGTATCTGCGTTTACACTACAGTAGTTCAAAATCCAATCCATTTGTGCCTGCATTTCTGGCTCATCCGGACAGTTTCTTTTCAGATTCTCTGCGGTTAAGGCCATATTCATCATGAACATTGGAGATAAAGCGTAAGTCCAAAACGGGTTTCTTTCGATATCGACTCTACGCTGTGCTGTCCAAAGTGAAAACACCCGGTCATACAAAAAGCCGACACAGAGTACGATTAGAACCAATGAAAAGAAGATTCCCAATAGTCCTAGATAGGTTGCTGGTATTCCTAAAAAAGAATTGCTAAAACATAAACCTGAGTCGCAGTCTTCAGAAAATCTCCACTTTAAATATGGCCATAATAGTAAGGTAAGTGAAGAGCCAAGCAAACCCATCGAAATAATCGATTGTGATTGCTGCATACGCCAATATTGCCGCATTACCCATTTTTTCACAGGGCTGATTTCAGAACTCGTCATCATAGGCTCCTCGTTAGTGCTCATTGATATTCTAATGGGTGTAATTGTCCAATAGTCACACCAATGTTACATTATATGTGTTAGGTCACCGACTAATATGGCCCAAAGTGATACTACAATCGCCACGCCGGTTTTAGCAATCTTCCTAGTATTGCTGATGAGTTTATCCGGATGTACCGGATTAACTGATGAATCTGAAGACGATAATGCTGATGTAGTTTTGAAACTAGACCTTGGAGAATCGATAAAGCGAGTAATAGGAACTCCAAATCTTCAAACCTATTCCGACTGCAATGAGTTGGAGGCTGCATTGAAATCTAGTATCGAAGAAGAAATCCGCATGAATTTAGCCCAAGCCGTAGAAGATGTCTACTATTGGGGCGGAGGCTGGATGGAAGACGACATGGAGATGGTGGCGGACAGCAGCGATGGGACTTCTTCCACAGCCCCTCAACCGCGAAACGAGGGAACCGATTATTCTGGAACCAACAACCAAGAGCAAGGCGTAGATGAAGCAGACTTCGTCAAAACAGATGGATTCCACATCTATTTCCTAGATAATGGAATGTTACATATTATGGACATTCCAGAATTTGGAGAAATCGAACACGCATCTACTACTTTAATCGAAGGAACCCCTGTTGCTATGATGCTAAATGGAGACCGATTAGTTGTGATTTCAACAGTCTCAAGCTGGAGCCTTGACTCTGATGATCCATTATCGGAGGCTATGGGTTGGAGTGGCGATTGGTATGGCTGGAGAACTAGCACCTTGACCAAATTTACAGTTTACGATATTTCAAACACAACATCGCCTTCTGTAAATAGAGAACTATACATCGAAGGCTATTACATGACCGCTAGAGAAGTTGGCGGAACTGTAAGGGCGGTTACACATGCATGGATGGATGTTCCAGATTTACAAGATTGGCTAGACTATCCTGAAAATTATTGGAGTTCAGAATATACCGATTCAATGCGCAGAAATGCTAGAGAACAATCTGCTACTGTAGCAATGCAACATAATCAGCAGGTATTGGAAGAGATAACATTGGAAGAATTAATCCCTCAAGTTCACGAAAGAGTTGGCGGCGAAATAATCACACACCACCTAAGTGGCGATGATTGTTCAGATTTCGCAGCACCCGAATCCGCACTAAATCGAGGTTATACTAGCATCTTTACAATAGATTTGATTTCCGAAGAATTAGAATTTGAAGCAGATCATATCGTAGGTAATTGGCCCTTGGTCTATTCATCACAAGACACACTAATCATAACCGAGAATGCTTGGGATTTGTGGTGGTTCTGGGGCAACGATGACTTAAACGAAGCAACAAACATCCATACCTTTGACATTAGTGAACCGGGCACAACAGAATATTCTGGTTCGGGAAGAGTTGATGGCACAATCCAAAGCCAATTCTCAATTTCAGAGCACGAAGGAGTGGTTAGAGTTGCCACGACCACCGGCCAATGGGGCCGATGGTGGATGGAGAACCCTGAGCCAATGGAATCCCACGTCATCACTATGTCGCACGCACTAGATCTCGAATCTGGACAAGAGCGCCTACTGGAGATGGGCCGTGTGGATGGAATTGCCTATAATGAGACAATTTGGTCGGCCAGATTTGTAGAGGACAGAGCCTACCTTGTAACTTTCCAAAATATGGACCCACTGTGGACAATCGATCTTACCAACCCTACCAATCCACAGATAATGGGCGAGTTAGAAGTGCCAGGGGTGTCTACATACATCCACCCACTTTCAGATGATGCAATTCTTACGATTGGTTTAGGTCCTGAAGATGAAGAAACAGGTTTAGGTCTTGATTGGGGACATACTCGAATCTCCTTGTTTAATGTTTCAAATTTCTCCGACCCGCAGTTGACACAGGCTCTTTCTCTTTCGCCAGTCGGCGATCCTGATGAGGGCTGGTCATGGGCATGGTCAGAAGCGACTTGGGAGCACAAGGCGTTCCAATACTGGGAACCAAAAGGAATGCTTGCAATACCGATGAACACATATCGATATGATTACTATTATGACAATGCTGGAAAGTACCATTATAATTACGACTGGGTCAGTAAATTAATGATAGTAAATGTGACAGAGGATGGCCTTGAACTTCATGGTGAAGTAGACCATTCACAGTTCTATGATACAGATGAAAACCGCTGGTGGAGTTCATACAATATTCGCAGGTCCATATTCATGGGAGATTACATCTATGCAATTTCACATGGAGGAATCACAGTTACTCACCTCGATTCAATGGAAGAAACAGACTCTCATCAATTTGCAAATACAGAAAATCAGAATGTAGACTCCGAAACTAGTGAAGTGGTCGAAGAGGACAAGGATGAAGGCTGAAGCACCAGTGGCCCAAATCGTGCTTAACGTTGCAATACTTGGTTGCGGCCGCTGGGGCCAAAATCATCTTCGAACCCTTTCCGATTTACGCGATTGCGGGCTAGTCAATTCAATTACAGTTGTCGACCCCTCACCGGTTGCAAGAATATCTGCAACTTTGGCTGATGAAGTTAGAGAGAATATCGACGGGGTTGAAGCAGACCTTGTAATCATTGCAACACCTTCTAGTTTTCATTCATCTCAAGCTAAGGAATTGATGGCCAAGGGTTACCATGTATTGGTTGAAAAACCACTAGGGTGCTGCGAGGCTGAAGCTGCACAAGTGCTGGCGAGTGCTCACGAACACGGAAGGGTGATGGGCGTTGGGCTCTTACTGAGATTCCACCCAGCCGTTGCTTTGGCTAAGAGGATGTTAGCGAAGGGCGCACTAGGCCGACTCGAGTCCCTTCGGTTTGTTCGTAGAACAACCAGGGCGCCACCAAATGAAGGAAATGTAATCGAAGCATTAGGCGTTCATGCAATCGATCTGATGTGCCATATTATGAGCGAGGCCGAACCAAGCGCTGTTCATGTTGAAGGTGATTTTGTAGAAGCAAGGATTGCTTTGGAGTTCCCCCATGGCATAGAGGCCTTAATCGATATTGGATGGGGCTCTAGTGCCGAATGTAGAACAGTATCTCTGATCGGCTCGAATGCAAGTTTAAAATTCGATTTAGATGTTCACGACAGTGCGGTATTAATATCACAAAATAAAGAAACCATAGTTCCCTGCGAGGCAAAGCATTCTCCCCTAGAAGCCGAACTGCGGCACATCATTAGCGGAATCGAATCTCACAAAGCAGGATTATCGTGGATTGCAGTTCCTGATTACGGAGCCGCTTTGCGCGGAGTAAGGTGGACCGAGAGAGCGGTCCAAGCCATGCCTATCTCAAGGCCACATTGAAGAATCGGGTGCGTCTCGGACACAGCATGTCCGGTGGCACATCGACTGAAGAATCCGAACCTTTATTCGTTCTCGAACCATTACCAGAACTATCTGGAATAATCGAATCATACTTTGATTCATCCCCATTATTACTAGCGGTTGCTGCGGGGGCAATCATCTATTTCTTGGTTAAATTTGACGACCCAATGGTGAAGATATCGACTACTTCACTGCTAAAACTCGGCCTAAATTATTATGTTACAGACTCCCTATTCTATGCAATGATTTTCACTAGCATATACATTCTAGTCTTCTTCCTGATTCTAGGTGCTATGCGCTGGGACGATTTGAAGATCGCATTAGGTATGGACAAGGCTAGAATTTTATCAATAGGCACGTTTGTTGTATCTACATGGATATTGGTCATTCTTGGTACAGCGATTGGAATGCCAGCCGGACCGGGAATAATCGTTTGCACTTCATCCACAGCATATCTGTGGTGGACTTATTATTCCTTAGAGCCAACAACCACTTGATTGCGAAGTGTCAAGGACTATGCACACGCCCCTGTATGTATGGCGACATTTTCTAGTCACCCAGACATACCTGAGATTCTTGAGAGTCTCTTAGAGGACGACGTCCACACTCTATTCCTGAAAGCCGATTGCCCACCGCGAACTAAGGCTGGCGGAATTGGAAATTTACGATTAGCCGATGTCGAAGGCGCTGATGATGGAGGATGGGATACCATCCGGCTCGAATCATTACAAGAAGAATTACTCGGCCTGATAGATGAACACAGAGATCGCTCAGATTGCTTTTTGGAAATCGACCGCAAGGGTTGCCAGGTAATTCAATTGGGAGATTTGCGAGTTGCTTGCGCATGGCCCCCATTTGCCGACGCCAGAGAAATCACAATAGTTAGGCCAGTGGCCAAACTGTCAATCGAAGATTACGATATTGACCCCCAGTTAATTTCTAGATTATCAGACCACCACCGGGGAGTATTCATTTGTGGCAGACCGGGTTCCGGGAAGACCACATTGGCGCAAGCGATTGCGGGATATTTGGATGAGGACGTTGGCGCAATGGTGAAGACCATGGAAGCTCCGAGGGATTTGCAATTGGCAAATAGAATTACCCAATATGCGCCTTTGGAAGGAGATTTAGAAAAGACGGCAGAGATTATTTTCCTTGTTCGTCCAGATTTCGTGATTTTTGATGAAGTACGAAGAGCCAGAGATTTCGAAATATTTGCAGACGTGAGGCTTGCAGGAGTCGGACTACTCGGTGTAACTCATGCAAATTCAGCACTGGAGGCAATCCAGAGGTTGATTGGCAAAGTCGAACTTGGATTAGTAAGTCAAGTTCTTGATACCATCTTACACGTAGAGGCAGGGAAAATCCAACAGGTTTTGGAGTTGCGCATGACGGTAAAGCCTCCTAGCGGAATGCAAGAGGAGTTAGCAAGGCCGGTCATCGAGGTAGTGGAATTCCCTAGTGGAAGAATCACCCACGAGATGTTTGCTTTCGGTTCTGAAATAGCAGTAGTGCCAGTAGATGAGGCAACTGCAGGCAATAAAATTTCACCAATTTCAGCACTTGCTAGAGACCAACTGGCTCAGAAAATCAGACAATGGGTTGGAGTGCAATGCGGAGTGAAAATCACAGGTTCCAATTCAGCAGAAATCTATGCCCCGAAAGGTATGGTATCAACATTGATTGGAAAAGGCGGAGAAAACATCCGCTCTTTACAAGATGAATTAGGCGGTTTGAGATTATCGGTCTCTACCTTTTCTGAAATGCCAGATGATGTCAAAGTGATGGGAGAAGAGCCTTTCGAGACCCAAGACCGTAGGTCTCGTGAATCAAAGGCCTGGGAACATTCTAAGAAAGGCGGTCGTAAATCGAAAGGAAAGCGTCGATGAAACGAGATTGTCAGAAACACTCATCAACAATAGACCCGCATGTGCAATCATGCCTTCATTACTAACGCTTGCAATTGGGGCCAGCGCCCTAACTGCAGTTACCGATTGGGCGGGTTGGCATTTTGTCTGGAGGCACGAGTCTACCCTGGGCGAAAAAACTCCTAGAAAGCACGGTGCAACGAGTATATTCATGTCTTATTATTTGCCATTCATGCCGACTCTTGCAATATTATTGGGTCCCGCCAAGTTAGCAGTTTACAATGATGGGTTTGCACAGGTGGCAAGCCTCTTGCTAATCCTGGTTATGGGGATTGTTACAGGAGGGGTATCTGCAAGTGCATGGGGGGTTCGTCGTCGACATCTCGAAGAAGAGGATGCGCGCAAATTGATCGACCAGCAGGACGCATTGCCTGAACACGCATTCCAACACATAGTATGGACAACGATTATGCTAACATTTTGCTCGATTTATTGGTTCTATTTGCTAATTCACTGAAAAGATGGATTGATGAAGGCGCGCCGGCCCCCCTCGACTGATGGCACAGTCTCCTGATGGTACTGGAACGGCCCCGGTTAGGATTACAAAGTCCTCTACTTCGGTTACCAGTGGCTTAGGCGTTACTCAAAAACTGGTAGGGGCGTCAATTGCATTTGGCAATGTGCTAAGAGGAACCTTTGGACCAAATGGTTTGGACAAAATGCTCTACAAAAGCAATGGCGAAGCCGCAGTTACTAATGATGGAGCAAAGATAGTTGCAGAATTGATGGTAAAACATCCAGCGGCTAAAGCATTCGTTAGTCTTGCAGAGAGCCAGGAGAATGCTTGCGGAGATGGAGTAACCGGATGTATCATTTTTGCAAGTGAATTGATGAGTGAAGCGGGCCGATTACTAGAGAGGGGACTCCACCCACTTATTCTGGTAAGGGGATACCAAATGGCCTTGTCCACAACTATCGAAATGATAGAGGAGCGCTCTGTATCAGCAAAAAACCACCTAGATGAGGTCGCACGGACTTCACTGGTCGGCCGCTCAACAGAAGGAGCACTAGATCATTTAGCAAATCTAATTTCACAGGCAGTAATGACAATACCCGACAGCGACTTTGAGCGTGTTAGGATGGCAAAAGAAGGCCAAGGAACCCCTGCATCATCTCGTTTGATTAGCGGGCTAGTACTTGAAAAAAGATTACCCCTTGAAAGAATGCCACGCAAATTATCTTCGTGTAAAATCGCTGTACTTTCTTGCCCACTCGAATTAGAATCATCTTCAGTATCTGCTGAAATTGAAATTAGTACACCGGAGCAATATGAAGCCTTTATTGACGCCGAACAGAACCAAATCGATGCGATAGCTAGCAAGGCAATCGCATCGGGTGCAAAGGCGATATTTTCAGCAGAAAGTATAGATCAACGAATTCTACACAGCCTCGCCGATGCTGGAATCTTTGCACTTGGGGGAATTGAAATATCAATGGCCGAAGATATTGCAAAATCATGTGGTGCAATGCTTTGTGATCATCTTGACGATATTTCTGAATGTTTGGGTAAAATTGAGAGCCTTCTTCATGAGCGCTTAGAAGGCGCAGAAGGGGTGCGTGAGCGCCTGATAATAGAGGTAGGCCCAAGTGCGGGTATCGTTACAATTCTTGTCGGTGGCACAGATGGAGTTGCAACAGAGGAGACGATTCGTGGCCTATATGATTCACTTCGTTCTACCTGCCTGGCTAAAGATGACGACTCGGTAATATTGGGTGGCGGCAGCTTACACATTGCTGCATCCTTGAAAGTAAGAGAGGTTGCCGAGAGTTGTTCTGGCAGAGAGCGGCTTTCGATGGAAGCGTTCAGTAGAGCCCTAGAGGCGATACCAGCCGCACTAGCAATCAATACAGGAACAGACCAAATCGATGCTTTACTGGAATTACGCTCTTTGCATAGAGCGGGTAATTCCATGGCTGGAATTACCCAATCGGGCACCCCTGGTACTATTGAAGGAGCATGGCTCCCAACCTATACAATCGAACATGCAATTTCGGTAGCCTGCGAGTCTGCATGTGGACTTTTACGTGTAGACCAAGTTATCTCAGCACGTGGCGATTGATGCGGCACGTTCATGAGACTAACCCCAATCACTTTCTTAACGGGTACTACACATGGAGCCAACTCCTCGTCCTCGTGCTTTGCTTTCTGTTTATGATAAGACAGGAATCGTTGACTTTGCAAAAGGCCTTGATGGTCTGGGGTTCGAATTGGTTTCAACCGGAGGGACAGCACGAAAACTTCGCGAAGCCGGGCTCGAAGTAATCGGTGTATCCGATGTTACGGGTCATCCTGAAATCTTTGATGGCAGAGTTAAGTCTCTGCATCCTGCAATTCATGGCCCTCTACTGTGCAGGCTAGAGAAGGAGTCGGATGCAAATGGGCTAGTAGAACTAGGCTATCCAATGATTGAGGTCGTAGCATGTAACTTGTATCCATTTAGTGATGCAGCAGCAGCCAAACCGCCGTTAGATGATTTAGATCTTCTAGAAATGATAGATATTGGCGGACCTACGATGGTTCGAGCATCAGCAAAGAACCACAGAAATGTAATAATTACCTGTAGCCCTGAGGATTACGCCTCGGTAATTTCTGATTTAGAAAGCGGGTCACTATCCTTGGAAAGGAGAAGAGAACTAGCGCTCAAAGCATACGAACACACCGCATCATACGATACTGCAATCGCTAACGAATTGGCAAGCAGGTGGGTTGGGTTACCGGAAGATAGCGACGATACCGAAGAACAAACCCGTCGTCTGCCCGACACGATGACTGCAGCGGCTTTTAGAATGCAGACTCTAAGATATGGTGAGAATTCACACCAAGCAGCAGCTCTCTATGTGGACCCTAATGCAGCCGATGGTCAGACCTTGGTGACAGCACATGTCGAAGGCGGCAAGGCGATGAGTTACAACAACTATTCTGATGCGGATGCAACACTACGCTTGTGCCGGGCATTATCGACTGACGAATGGCCAGAAACCCCACACGCTTGTGTTATTGTCAAACACAATAATCCATGCGGGGCCGCACTTGGTAAGACTCAATTAGAAGCCTATGAGGCCGCATTAGCAAGCGACCCCGAAAGTGCATTTGGATCAGTCATCTGTGTTAACGAGCCAGTGACTATGGATTTCGCCAGAGCCTTAGCACCACTATTCCTTGAAGTATTGATGGCACCTTCCTATGAGGAAGGGACCAAGCAAATCCTGATGGGTAAGAAGAATAGACGTATTTTAACTATCGAATCACCAAATAACAGATTGGCACCCCTACCAAGAAAAACAGTACGCAAACCGATTGAAGGCGGTTGGCTAGTTCAAACCGAAGAACCCCCAGTTATCGATTGGGATAAAGCGAAGGTAGTGACTGAAATAGCACCAACAGACGGTGAAATTGCATCGATGAAGTTTGCAGTGAGGGTTTGTGAGCAAGTAAAATCTAACGCTATAGTAATGGTTCAAGGCTTAGCAACAGTCGGAATCGGGCCAGGCCAAACCAGCCGTGTCGAAGCAGTGAAAATAGCTGCTCGTAGAGCTGGTGAACGGGGCCAAGGATGTGTTTTAGCAAGCGATGCTTTCTTCCCATTCAAGGATGGAATCGAACAAGCAGCGGTTGCAGGGGCGTCCTCAATCGTTCAACCAGGAGGTTCAATTCGAGATCAAGAAGTCATCGACGAAGCCAACAAACGTGGTATGTCGATGCTGTTCACAAGCCACAGATTGTTCCGTCATTGACCGGGCAGTTGTTAAGGACCGGGCACGCGGGTGCTACTATGGGGCACCTAAAAGATATACAAAAAGGATATTTTGCACATCTTTATGGTGCTTGGAAAATGGCATTTTTCTTTGTTTTTGGAGCACTGCGTTGCATCATCCACGGCCTTCTCCCCAACTTTGACACAGAATGTGCTCAAGAGACAGCCGGTAGAGTGACGGCACACATTCCAGAATCACTTTCGTGATTTTACCATCGTAGCAACGTAAAGCATTCCTAGAATTCCAACAAGCAGAATCGTAATCGAGCCAAATGCATGTTGGTCGGCCCCATTCCATGTTGATGGCTTAAACAACTCACCATCGCCTTTTGATGATACAAACCAGACAAAGTAGGATGATACACTGACCATTAAACCTATCATAGTTATTATTAGAGTTTTCACATGCCTAGGAAGCGTCTTTCCAGTGGCGTAATATTCGAGCATGGTAGATCCAAAAAAGCGATTGGTCAAAGTCCACCGGAATAGTTTTTCATTGGATAAAGAAAACAGGAATGCCGCAGGAACAGCCCATGAAACAGTCGGCCACCCCGGTACCCATATCCCCACTATGGCAAAAACAACGAAAACCGAACCAAGTCCAATGTAGATTTTACTTTTAATCGGATTACTGACAACAGCGTACTTTTCGACGACGGCATCAACCGAATCTAGTCTGCCGTCCATGCCCGGCGGTCTAATCTCCCCATTATCAATCATAGTATTGTTTATGCCGAAGGCATATTGCCAAACCCGCTATCGCAGAACCATGGCAGAGGACTGGAGGCTCCCGAGAATAGGAACTCCCTCTGACCCACTTCGCCTAGGAATTCTAATCTCTGGTTCAGGGTCGGGAATGGAGGCATTATTGCGCCACCAAGGGCAAGCAGAATGCCGACACACCACCAATGTAGTAATCAGCGACAAGCCAGGAGTTTCAGGGCTATCCAAGGCGCAAAACATGGGCGTTACAGGAGTTGTTGTCCCACTGCCTGAAATCGACGACGCTGTTCAGCGCAGACTAATTCACGAAGAAGAAGTTAACCAGGTGCTAGCGGACCATGGAGTCGAAGTGGTAATTTTGTCAGGGTATATGAGGCTCCTAACCCCTACATTCGTTAAACCATGGATTGGAAGGTTGCTCAATATCCACCCCTCACTATTGCCAAAATACCCCGGAGCTCATGCCCACAGAGATGTAATTGCAGCTAAGGATTCACGTTCAGGATGCACTGTTCATTTTGTTGATAGCGGCATGGATTCAGGTCCAATATTGGCACAAGAGATAGTTGAAGTTCTGGCCAGCGATGACATAGAATCCCTAGCGGAGAAGGTCAAGGCCAAGGAACACTTGCTGTATCCTTCTATTATTGATCGGCTCGCGGCAGGAGAGATTGAATCTCCTTAAGTTGAGTTGGAGTATTGGTATTTCTGGCCTGTAATCCACCTTTACAAGAAGGTAGATTTCTGAATACTTCACTAATTCTAATCGAGTGCTCAAGTTTAATTTCGGCATCAAAGTTTGCTAAAAGAGGTTGCCTTTCTCCGGAGTCATCGGTAGGAACACCTTCTATGGTTGAGAAGAATTCAGCATCAGCCAAATACGCATCGCATGGAGCTAATTGTACGCGCCCCCTGAGTCCAGATAGCAAGTTAAGTAATGATTCAGCTAGAGTTTCTGAAGAGTCAGGAACGCACTCCTCTTCGAATAGAGAAGACCTCTCTTTAGTTCCACACATTACAATAACCCTAGTGCAACCAGATTTTCTCATCTCTTTAGATAGCCTGGTCACATTTGAATTAATCAGAGATTTATCTTCCCCCATTCTAGATGAGTGCCCACCTGCTAGGATAATTCCAGTTTTCATCAACAACACCTCAGTGCATTGAATCAAGGCCGTCTAAAGATAATTCAACCTCTCCTAATAATTCGTGAACTCTAGATAATAATGCACGCCTTTCTTTGGATGAACGAGCCTGCGGTAACCATTCTAAAAGACGTCTGATGTCTTGGGCATCTCGTGCAACAGTCCAATTTAGAACATCTTCGAGAACCGGGTCATCGGCCGGTAGAAAGCGGTCTGCCATAGTACGGCTTGTTGGAGGGGCAACAATAAACTCACGCATCCAAGGAACGCATTCTGATACGTTCGAACAATTCGCCACCAACGGGGGCGGCACGAACCAAATCAACAAATTCCTCGCGCATATCCAATGAGGCAATCAACATTGCATTCTGTCTCTGTACCTTACTTGCATCCCACTTTTGCAGGAAATCAGCTGAAGGAACCTCTCTACCAGAGCGTTTTATTTCTTCTGCAACTTCAAGCACTAGATCTATTGGAATTCCCCTGTTGATTATTTCCAGCATCGATTTCCAAGCATCGCCTTCAATATTTGTAATTAGCAAACCTATTAGTTTGACATCTTCTCTTCCGCACCTTTTCCATAAGCGCTTGATTAATTCATCACACCTATCTGCATAATTAGTCAACAACCAAGAGGCAATCCTACGCATAGATGGGTCATCGGTTCCAATGTGAAACGAAAGACCACTCTGTAGCAATAACTTGTCAGTAATCGATCGATTGACTAAACTTTGGCCCCCACAATCGTATACTTCTTTGAGAAATGAGAGTGCCTTACGACCTTTGGGTAAACCCTCATCGAATAATCGATCAAGGTCATCGACCACAAATTCACCTCAAGCACTCTTCGTTCGAACGCTATCGAACAGGCTTCCAACTAGAGAAACACTGTCCTTGAGGGTTCCAAGTAATTTGTCTACCACGTTTTCATCTTCTGTCTTCTGTCGAATCATATCACGTAAATCGGCTTCGATTCGCGCATGATCCGAATCATCGATACTGAATTGATCTCTTAGATGGGCAAGTACTGCGAATTCATCTTTTGAAAGAGAAGCGTTTACGATAGCAACTTCGAACACACGAGTGTAAACCAACCTTTGTTCGTTGGGGGTAACTTCTCGGCCCGAATCCGTTTCACGATTTTCTCGAATAGCAGAATAAACATCAGCGGGCTCTTCAGCAGAGAGTCCCAATGCATTAGCCAATTTGATGATAAGGCGCTTCTCCTCACGGGTCAGAACCCCATCTCGAAGCATTACTTCGGTGGTTGTTCTGAACACACAGATTGCACCTACGGTGTCGCCGCTCACAGCAGAGCGAGAACCATTCCACACTTGAACCTCATTGATGTGGACTAAAATGATATTACCGTGATTTATTCATAGACAGGGTTCAAGAAGGGGTAGCCGGTCCGAAGTACTGTTCAAATCCAATTCACGACCATAATAAGCCCAAAGTTTTGGGCAAAAGGTCACCCTGGAACCGTGCCGAAAGGCCCACTGAAAGGGATACGTGTAAAGGCTTAGAATAAGGAGAGATTCCTATGGAAAGAAAAAACAACAAAGGGGGGCACAAAGGCGGCGCTGGAAAATCTAGCAAAGTAATGAAGTACCTCATCAAAGCAGACCTAAAGGTCAACGGAAACGTCCAGCGCAAGGACATTATTGGCGCAATTATGGGGCAGACAGAAGGTCTGCTCGGTGATGATCTAGAACTACGCAAACTACAGCGAACCGCTCGCATTGGCCACGTCGATGTCGAAGTAAAGAGTAGCGGTGGAAAGGTGAGCGGGCAAATTCTGATCCCTAGTAGTATGGACAATGTAGAGACTGCGATTATCGCATCAAGTCTCGAAACAATCGATAGAATTGGGCCATGTGCAGCTAAGATTACAGTAACTGAAATCCAGGACGTACGCTCAACAAAGGTAAACGCGGTCATAGACCGTGCAAAGGACCTACTATTGGTAATGGTCAATTCTGGCGACGCAGCCACAAAGACCGTCATCGAAGAAGTCCGAAGCGTACTTACTGTCGGCACAGCAAAAAATTACCACGGGTTAACCTGTGGGCCAAATGTTGAAACTAGCGATTCACTCATTATTGTAGAAGGAAGAAACGATGTTCGTAACCTCCTAAACTTTGGTGTTAAGAATGCAATTTCATGCGACGGTGCTGGAACAATTAAGCAAGAATTAATCGATTTAGCAGCAACTAAAGAAAACGTCATTTTAGCTATTGACGGTGACCGTGGTGGAGAAATGCTATTCCGCCAACTCAATGAAACCATCAAGATCGATTTCGTTGCTCAAGCACCAGTTGGCCAAGAGTGGGAATTATTACCACAGAAAACAGCTACTAAGTGCCTTTCACAGAAGGTTGAAACCTCTAAATTTGCAGCAAAACTTCCTGAAGACGCGCCAAGCGAAGATACAGATGCATGGTTAGAAGAGGGTGCAGAAGACGAAGAAGAACCCGATGAAGCACCTGCAGAAGTACACGAATACTTCGACCACATTGCAGACCTGAAGGCAAACAATGCAGTCTTTGTGAAGGTAGACGGTACAGTTTCAGACGCTGTTGGTCCATCAAAGCTAGCAGCCGCAGCCGAAGAGGCCGATGACGCAGTAGCAATCGTGTTCAATGGAGCGGTCAGTGACCGTATCCTCGACATTGCTTCAGAAGCATCGATTGAAACAGTTATTGGAACCAAAGAAGGCAAAGGTTTCGCAACTCGTGATGATGTCAAAACTTGGCTTACAGAGAAGTACGCTTGAAACCACTAACAAGGTGAAGTTTCATCAGCAGCGAAGTATCACCGCCTGTTATGGGCGATGATACTTCATCCACAGCCAGCCCCGCACCCGCGGCGACTGTAGATCGAAAATCAGGGGCGCAATTAGCCCTTGCACTAACGGTTTTTGCACTTGTTTTAGCATCAAATTCGATTATTAATGAATCTTGGTTAAACTATTCAGAAGAATTCCCTGGAAAATCAGGTTCGGTCGATATCGATTATGGATTGACAGGATTCGACTATGAATTTTGTGAGTATTCCGATTGTAGAACAATAGATGAATCCTATTCAGATATACACGAGGATGAGTGTACAGGTTCCGACTCAGATAATTGCTCGGCTCTCAAAGAACTTCACAATGCAGGCCTTATTGCAATGATAATGCTAATTGTTAGTAGTGTAGTTTTGTTTGCTGCAACAATATTACAGGTACTTTCAATGTTAGGAAAACTCAGAAGAGCTCCAAACATGATTTCTTCAATTGGAGGAATCTTAGTTGGAACATCAGTTCTAGTTTGGTACCTGATGGCTCCAGAGGACCTCGTAATGGTTAATTCTGATGCCGTCATGGGCTGGGAAAATCTCGGACAAGGATTCTGGATGGCTTTAATAGCAGCATCTGCAGGACTTGTAGCCGGATTCAGTGGTACAATCCAATCATGGACAGACGGTCCACCAAGAATGAGAGCCCACGGTGTAAGAGCAGGTCTTGAAATGAATGAATTCGTATTGAAAGAATCTTCATGTGGCAATCACACCCTTTCGATATTAGCAGATTCTGATTTGATCAGAGTCGTAAGAATCGATAGAATAGGCGCCTCCCCGGCAATCAAGGATGTATTGGCCACTAGGCGAGATTCCTATACTGGATTTTCTCACCAAAGATTAGATTGGCTTGACGATTTCAAAGGCATGTGGTGGGTAATCAGTGGAGCAACTCTAATTTCTTCTTTCATGATTAGTCCACTATTCCTTATTCCATTTGCAATTGCAGCGATCCTTGCATTGATGCAACTTATGGACCCTGAAAGATTCATCGTCTCAACCAATTCTGGCAACCACCCATTCTACATCAATCGATGGCGCTCAAATCGCGAACTGACTAATCTAGCAATGGATTTAGTCGATGAGGCCATGATTGCAGTTCTACGAGGAGAGGAACTAGATACTGGTTTACTCGATACAAGAGCCAATTTAATCGCCGAAAGATTCAGCGCAGATAGAGATGCCAAGCAAGCAGTCGAACAAGCCGCCGCTGCAGAAAAGGAAACGTTCATGGCAGCAGCAAATATTATCCCAGGGCCACCGGCAATGGAGCCAGTAGCACCTGCTATTGAATCCACAACACCGTCACCTGAGCCAACCCCATCCAATGAGCCAAAAGGCCCCCAGGATATGGAGATGGATTGGACCACAACTGAGGTTAGTGAGCAGCAACCCGAAGCGCCAGCTGTAGAGCAACCGCCTCCGGAAGAAGTTGCCGAAGAAGTTGCCGAAGAAGTTGCCGAAGAGGCGCCATCCGCTCCTCCTTCATCGGCGCCAATTCCTGTGCCTGCAACAGCAATACCTCCTCCTCCGCCATTACCGGTCTCGCCGGCACTTCCTCAGCCGCCAGCCGCATTACCTATGCCTCCACCAGCACTTGCAGGAATACCAGCACCACCTGCACTTGCAGGAATACCAGCACCACCTATACTTGCAGGAATACCAGCACCACCTGCACTTGCAGGAATACCAGCACCACCACCTCCTGCAGGGGCTACAATGATGCCGCCAATGGGTATGCCACAGCCAGTAGCACCGCCACCGGTCGTCGTTCAAGCAACCCCTCGTGAAGATAATCTTTCAAACGATGAGAAAGACAACCTTCTGGGCGAACTAAGTTAGTAGTTAACGAACTCCGCCGGAGTTGGCCAATAATACCCTGCGCTTTAGCACATCAACCTCATTGGTTAGACCATCGATATCATCTAGTTTTGGTAACTCGTAATCATCTGCATCCAGAGGCATCGGAGTCCCCGGACCTGGGATTCTTTCCAACGCATGGCCAAGTACGGCCGCGTCCTCAATTAGAATTCCCTTTGCCCCATTATGCCGGGCTTCTAGGCGAGTCCTAGTCCACTTGGAAAGAATACCTGCTAAGTCTGCAAGCGTTGCAAGCAAGGAATATCTTTGACCATCACCATCATCACCCTTTGGGATCAAGCGTAGAGAAAGCCGCAATAATCTATCCAACCGCATGTCTCTAGGTTCTACTCCAACATGAGAGGCAAGCGCTCTACGAACCGAGGCAATATCTCCATTATCTCCTAATAGATCAGCCTCTTCACTTAACCCCAACGAGCGCAATAACTGGTCCAAAGCCGGAGAGTCACCATTGAGTATTTCTGGCTCAGGCGCACTTTTAGGCATCTCTTCAATGATATCTTCAACCAAATCAACCGTTTCTTCTATCACAACATCTGGCTCCTCTTCAGTGATTTCTTCAACCACCTCAATGGTTTCTTCTATCACAACAGCTGGCTCCTCTTCAATAACAACTTCAGAATCGGATTCCATTTCTTCAAGAATGGCCTCCATTGCATCCTCCACAGCATTTTGAGGAACAGGGATTAGAAT
>Ga0209709_10001188_pt1 | contig 24208 bp, 20 predicted proteins | sample ArcticOcean_MG_C_2_FD_187435 | JGI IMG/M metagenome (GOLD analysis project Ga0209709, IMG submission 187435) | Marine microbial communities from western Arctic Ocean - ArcticOcean_MG_CB4_136 (SPAdes) (version 2) | ecosystem: Environmental > Aquatic > Marine > Oceanic | place: Arctic Ocean...
TACCAACCTTACCCCAGATGTCAGGACGTGGCGCCGGATCTCTACCATAGAGGGTGACGCTGTCAAATGCTGTCGAGAGTCTCACGTAATCCTGACCCTTTGACAACAGATGGAATCTACGATTAGTGCGCTCGCTTGGGCCTTCACCAGCAAACATGCGTGCACTAAGTTCGTCACTGCGCTTGAAAGGAAATACTCCGGCAGTGAATGGAAATTTGCCAGGGACGTTCTCCTTGGCTAACCATGAAAATAATTGGCCATCATCTTCGATATGCGGTAGTGCTACCTTCGGGATCATCTGATGGGAGAGGCTTTCCGATTTGGTGCTAACCGAGAAGGATTTGCCTCTGACAAAGTAAGTGTATTCCCCTGAATTATACGCTTTAGCAAGTTCACGATATTCATCTAATGAATCCGCTTGTTCACCCACCTCATCCATTAATTCATCTCTTAAGGGGTAGAGTATTTCTTTAGATTCCGGTACTAGAGATGCTGAAGTTTCTAGATGCTGAATTCGTCGCAGTTTTTGGGCGACATCCTCATGATTTGTGTGATATGCCCGGATACAAGATGCGATCTCCGCCAGATAATGCACTCGCTCGGGAGGGATTACACCTTTGCGTACACCGACTTGACCAAATGGTTCTGATGCATTGAATCCAATCTCATCTGCCAACTTTTGCCAGAGGAAATCGACACCGGGGTCGGCGAATTGGCTAGCGATTGTTGCTACCACCGGTAATTCTTCATCTGCTACATGGAATAGATTGCGATTGCGCTTAACCTGCTTACGTATTGCACGCAAAGCATCTTCACTACCCCTCTTTTCAAATTTATTCAAGACTATCAAATCAGCAACATCGAGCATCTCGATTTTTTCTAATTGGCTATGAGCGCCAAATTCAGCGGTCATGATGTAGAGTGAATGGTCAGCGATTTTGGTTATTGCATCACTGCCTTGACCGATGCCGCTGGTTTCACAGAAGATTATGTCAAAGCCGACAGCCTTGGCGACTTCGATAGCTCTATCGAGATTAGCAGAAATTTCACTTCCCGAGCCACGACTGGCAATACTGCGCATGAAGAGGTTATTATCTGCCAATGAATTCATGCGGATTCTGTCTCCTAGCAATGCACCACCTGTGCGTTTACGAGTTGGGTCTACACAGAGTAAACAGATTTTTTTATCGGGATTATCTCTTAGTATTCGAAGCATCAGTTCATCGAGTAAGCTTGATTTCCCAGCACCTCCAGTGCCAGTAAAACCGATGACTGGGACCTTTTCTTCACTGGAGCGACAGGTATTGAGAACCGTATCGAACGTCTCTTTATCAGCCCATTCGGAAAGGGTTAGCAGCAAGCCTATTTCTGCCATATCTTCAGTGGTAATCTGACGGTTGAGGCTAGAGAGTCTCTGTTCCGAGTTGAGGTCTACTTCACTTGCACTAGCCATAAGATGGTGTATCATACCCATCAATCCCATGGTTCTGCCATCATCTGGAGAGTAGATTTTAGAGATTCCAGAGTTGTGTAATTCCTTAATCTCAGGTGGTGTGATAGTGCCGCCGCCTCCAGCGAAAATACGAATGTGCGAACAGCCACCTTCATCGAGCAATTGACGGATGTAAGTCAGATATTCGACGTGGCCTCCCTGATAGGAAGTTAATGCCAATGCGTGAGCATCCTCTTGGATTGCACAGTCCACTACATCCTTGGCAGAGCGATCATGACCGAGATGGATAACTTCAGCACCAGCACTCTGAATCAAGCGTCGCATGACGTTTATCGCTGCGTCATGGCCATCGAATAGCGATGCCGCAGTGATTACTCGTACCGGTCCGGTACTAGTAGTGAACACCGGTTCATCATCCGACATGTGCGATGCCATCCCTCAACTCTTCATCATTGCATCGCTATACGGGTTTGTTATTGAGCCTAGCCGAACTGTCGCAACTCATGCGACCGCGCTGGGTACTCAAGCCGGAGGAGGTTGCTATCATCGACGCCAATGCAGAAGCGCTTGGGGTAGACATGGATCAGTTGATGATAAGTGCGGCCGAAGAATTACTTAATGCTCTAAAAGGGTCACCTCGGCCGATTTGGATACTCTGTGGACCGGGGAATAATGGTGGTGATGGATTTCGTCTTGCCGAGATGATTGACGATTGTGTTGTAATCGCTTCGCATGCACAGCAAAAAACTGAATTATCACAGCGAGCACGTGATGAATGTAGTAAAACCATCTTATCGATCGAAGAAATCCCAGAAGAGGAACCCAAAGCCATTGTTGATTGTCTGCTCGGCGCTGGAGCGATAGGGCAACCGCGGGGCGAGATACTTCGTTTGATGGAAGCGATACCAGGCAGGCCACAAGTTTTGGCTTGTGATATTCCAACCGGTTGTTCTTCTGGTCTAGCATTCAATGCTTTTCGAACTGTGACTTTCATCGCTCCCAAGTCAACTATGGTCGATAATGATGGGCGGTTATTGCCAGAGGTTGGTGACTTATTCATCGCTAACCTTGAGATTCCTGATCAAGCCTTAGATCCCGGACCTGGTGACATGTTACGATATCCAGTATTGATTGATGATGCTGTCAAAGGTGATCGCGGTCGTGTTTTGGTAATTGGTGGAGGTCCATACCACGGTGCTCCTATTCTTGCAGGTATGGCAGCGCAGAGAATGGGCGTAGATTTGGTTCATGTCGCCATGCCCAAACAAGCAAGTATGCGGGTCAAATGGCCTGCTGGACTGATTCCAGAGACAATTAATGACGAAGAGATATTCACTGATGCTGCAACAATCATCGAACGTTGCCAATCAGGGCGTGGTGTTCAGGCATTGGTAATCGGCTGTGGTCTTGGCAAAGATGAAGCGACTTTGGCAGCTGTGCGTTTGGTTATCGAATCTTGTTCCGATATTGCAATGGTGATAGATGCCGATGCAATCGCCGCCTTGAATGGCTGGCCCAAAGGGGTGAAAGGAGTTGTAACTCCGCACCAAAAGGAATTGGAAAATTGGGTTGACGACATCTCTGCTATTCCAGAACTAGTCGAAGGACATGGCGAGGATAGAGTGGTAATAGTAACAGGGCCAGAGGACATGATAATCGCTTCTGGTGGGCGCGGTGGCGTAGTAAGCGGTGGTAATCCGCGTATGGCCATGGGTGGCACAGGCGATATATTGGCTGGAACGATTGCTGGTTTGCTCGCTCTTGGAGTTTCACCATGGGGTTCAGCGAGATTAGGGTCATGGCTACTACGTCAGGCCGGTGATTTGGCTGGTGAGGAAATAGGACCGGGATTAGTAGCGGAGGATGTGCCTCCATTCCTTTCACGCGTTCTCAAATATCGCTAATTTCGCCTTCAGCTAACGGTGGAAGGCCCTTCTTCGCTCGCATATAATCGGTATAATTCCCGTAATACACCTTGACCTTGCCATTTTCTAATTCCCAGATACGATTGACGCATTGGTCGAGGAACCAGCGGTCGTGACTAACGGTTATCAGCGATCCCTCATAACTTTCAATCGCTTCTTCCAAGGTTTCTTTTGAATCCATATCCAGGTGATTTGTAGGCTCATCCATCAATAGCAAATTGTTATCTTCCAATAGCAATTTTAACAATGCAACTCTTGCTCTTTCACCACCGGATAACTGACTCATTTTGGTGTTGACTTGGTCCTTTGAAAATTGAAACCTACCAAGTGCTGCTCTGATGTCACCATATTGGAAGTCAGGTCTTAATACCTCGATTTGTTTGACTGGAGTTAAATTGAAGTCAAGAGTTGCGTGGTCTTGATGGAAATAACCGATGACACAACCAGGTGCAACCTCGATTTTACCCTCTGTGAGTTTTAGATCTCCTGTAATCAATTTGAGTAAAGTGGTTTTTCCTTGACCATTTCCGCCCACTATACCAATTCGGTCTCCTTTACTTACCTCAAGGTCCTGATTATCGAGAATCTTACGATCTAGACCATCAAACTTCATAGTTGCAGAACGGAATTCTAGCACATCCATGCTGGATTTCTCTACTGCTTGTAGTTGTAAGACCAATGGTTTACGCTTCTTTGGAACTCTCAGCCTTAATGCCTTGAGTTCCTTCTGCTGTCGTTCGAGGATTTTCTGTTTCGCTGAGATAGACTTGTCATACTTGTTTGCCTTTTTCATCTGTTTCAAAGCATGAACCGTAGAACCCATCTTCTTCTCTAGATTCTTAATCGCTTCACCAAGAGCTGCTTCGCCAGCGGTTTTCTGGGTAATGAAACGACTGTAATTTCCTTTCCACTTCCATGCTCTAAGATTGTCGATTTCGACGATTCTGTTACAGACCTGGTCGAGGAAATAGCGGTCGTGTGAAACGATTAGCTGAGCGCCCTTGAAATCTCTTAGGAAATCCTCTAGCCATTCAGTTGTCCGAATGTCGAGGTGATTTGTCGGCTCATCGAGGAAGATTACGTCGATTCCGGCTAGACCTACTAATTGTCTGGCCAGAGCCAACTTTGCTTTTTCGCCACCAGATAGTTTGTCGACCCTCATCTCCATGGGGTGCTTATCTAGCCCAAGTTTCTCAAGAATTGCCTTAGCGATATTAGCAACATTTCCCCCTCCTGAAGTACCGAGTGTTTTCTGTAACTCCGAATAACGCTCCATCACCGGTTGCCAATCACCATCATAGAATGATGGCTCGATCATTTGTGTTTCAATAGCGACAATTTCCTCTTCTAATTCCTGAAATTGTCGACCCTTTCTTCCCAATTCTTCTCCAATAGTAGAATCAGCCTCGATATCACGAATTTGTGATAGATATGCGATACGGATGCCAGATGCGAACTCGATATCACCTACATCTTGTGATTGTTCAGAAATAGTGTTGAGCAGAGTAGTCTTTCCAGCACCATTATGCCCGACTATACCGATTCTATCGCCATGGTTCACGATCAGATTGATGTCTTGCAATACATCGACTGGTCCAAATGATCGGTCGACTCGCTCGACGTGAATCAACTCTCGGACCATGATTCGGGCCCAAGACGGTGGCTTTTGGCCCTGTCGGTCATTCCTTGACCTCAAATACCGAGACTGAGTGTGATTTATCAGTTAATTTTAGCGTTTGCGAATCTCAAAGGTATTGATAATAATTCTTCATCACTCATCTTGTTTCCAGATAATAAGCGGTATTGATAATTGCTGCAAAAGACACCCATGCGATATATGGCCAAACTAAGATAGAGGCATTTGGAATTGGTTTGTAAACCATGTAAGCATATATGATTGTAAAGACTATTATCAAAATAAGCATAATCAACGAGAGTAGATAACGTTCTGAATTAAATACCGAAGGCCAAGCTAGATTGAGTACGAGTTGAACGATAAATAAAGCTATGATTATGTTGTGATGTTCCAACTCATCTCGCTTACTCAAAATGGAACTGAAACTAACAGCAATACATGTGTAAAGAACAACCCATATCGGAGCAACAATCCAGCCAGGTGGTTGAAAGAACGGTTCGTAAGCTGAATCAAATGTCAATCATTACGCCCCATTCGCTACTCTAATCTCTACGATGGATATTACGTCACAATGATTCAATCGCTTGCTCATGGTGGGTCAGCAAGTTTCGTAGTTTCACTTTGAGTGAAGGAGTTAGGAAATCATTTTCTGTAGTCCATTCAACCGGATCAAGAATCATATTTCTTGCTACTTCATAGCCCTTCCAATTTGGTGATTGCATGTTCTCCTTAGCGAGGGTTTTCAGCAACCACTCATTGACTGCCTTATCAGCACACATTTCAGCATCATCATTTGACGCAGAAACTCCTGCTTTACCGAGAGCGGTGCGCAGAGCGTTGCAATTGGGGTGAACTATCAGGAATGTATTACGCATGTTGCGCCCATCTAGTACACACTGTTCGACCAAAGGACTGAGTTTGAGATTCTCTTCAAGTGGTGAAGGCGATACATACTTCCCATTCTCCAATTTGAATTGACTCTTGACACGTCCGGTAATCGAAAGGAAGCCATCTTCGGTTAGTTTTCCTAGGTCACCAGTGCGGAATCCACCATCTGCCATAATAACTTCAGCAGTCTCTTCTGGTCTGTTCCAATAACCACCCATTACATTTGGTCCATAGACGATGATTTCTCCTTCTTCGGGCCTTTCTGGGTCATCCCAGGCATCACAGTCGATGACCACTCGCTGACCATTGGCTACTTTACCGACGGTATTGAGGCGGCTCTTGCCTTTACCCATCCAGCCATTTGCAGAGATAAGAGGTGAGGTTTCAGTTAGTCCATATCCTTCGTAGCAATTGAATCCTACCATTTGGATGAAAGAGGCAACATCTGGTGAAAGCGCAGCAGCTCCCGACATACAGAAGCGAATATTTCCACCGAATCGTGCTCTAACCTTGCGCCAGATCAGTTTGTCGAAGAATTTGTCGAAGAAACCTACAGGCTCAACAGCGTCGCATTCAACTCCAGCCTTAGCGATACGCCTTGAAGCGTGCTTACGTGCTTTTCCGGAGAGTAGTCTTTTGACTGGTGATGCCGCGAATTGCGCATTCACTCTGTCATAGAATTTATTCCAAACCCGTGGGACAGCAATTAGTACTGCAGGCTTTATTTCGATACACTCGTCAGCGATTTTAGTTAAATCACTGACTAGGTTAATGTGAACTCCCATTCGAATCATCCAGTGTAAATCGAAGGTAGAACCAAACGAGTGAGCCCATGGTAGGAAAGCAGCGTTTTTATCTCCTGGATATAGTTCAAACACTCCTTGAACACAGAGTATATTGGAAAGGGTATTCCAGTTACTGAGCATAACACCTTTCGGGTTTCCGGTTGTACCTGAAGTGTAGATTAATGTTGATAGAGCACTAGGGTCGTCAGCAACTTCAATTGTGGTTTTGCTTTTTCGTCCAGCAGCGACCATCTTTGCCCATGGAGTAACCGTTACTCCTTCTGGTGGTAGTTGATTTGCTTCATCCTCTCCAAGTAGAATAATACCTTTGCTAGGCCAAGCGTCATCAGCGATGTTATCACATAATTTGTCCAAGATGCCACTATTTGCAACAGCGATAATCGATGGTGTAGAATCTCCAAGAATGTAAGCCCATTCAGAGCCATGTTGATGAGTATACATTGCGGTATAAGCAGCACCTATGCCATTTGCAGCGTATGAAAGCGCAGCCCATTCGACCGAATTGTCGACGATAATAGCGACACGCTCTCCAAGTCCCAGCCCCATGTCTTTCAATGACTTGGCAACCGCATCAACTAGGTTACCGAACTCATCGTAACTCAAGTGAGTACGTTCCATTCCCGGTGCTTGGATAAAACCGAAGCACGCTTCCTTTCCAAAAAGGTCGACACTTGTGCGCAGCATCTGATACAGAGTGCGTGGATCATCGCCTTCAGGTCCTTCCCATTGCCTGTCATCCGGCTGTTTCGGCCAAGCCATCTCTCGTGCAGTCATGTGGTGTGGTTAGCAACACCACCTTTAGAAGTTCGCACCGATTTATAATTCGTCAAGAACCGAAATAACGTTATCTCGCCAATCTTTTCCATCATTACGATTAGCTAATGGTGAGGCGGGAGAAGGGTGCCAACAACTACTAATTGTGAGGTCTTTTCGAGCGCCTAGTGCGATTTTAGCTCTCTTTTCAGCGTATTTACCCACGCCGATGATTCTTGTGATTCCTAAGGCTTCTACGATGTCACGTAGGTGTTGATCACATACATCCATCAGTTTTGTAACCGCTTTTCCAGAAATCTTGTCTGGAGTGATATTACGAGCCTTTTCATCAAGGAGGAGTAAAGGACAGTGATTTACCAGAAAGACTTGCTCATGGATTTGTTCTGCAGTACCATAGTGCTGGTTTAGCAAAGACCACAAGCGGGTACCACTCGCTTCCTGTCTTTGAAGGGAAATTCCGATAACCGGTCGCTTCGGATGAGCGTTTTTTGGTTGTTCGACTGGGCGATCTATTCCAAGTAGACCTCGAACCATCGCTGTTGCTCCAAAAGGAACTCCACACTGAGCCATGCCCCAAGGTCCGGGATTCATGCCCAACATCAACGTCTTAGCACCGAGAGCGCCATAGCGATGCAGATAATCCTCATGACATTCTCGAGCATAATCGAGTGGATTGGTAATGTGTTTAGCAATGGTTTGTTTGGTCAGTGGGCTGATTAACGAATCACAAGCGGCGCTGAGTTTCCTCGATGCTTCAATTAGCGCCAGCATAGCAGGGCCAGAAGTTTCCTAGATTCAAGTTTGGCCTATTTTTCTGAGTTGAGGAAGAGTACTTGTTGAGCGATTGGTGAGATTTGTAGTTCAGATTCCTTGAACCAATCCTCTACTGTTGTTGGATGATCTTTTCCTTTAGCCCTACGCTTTGCCCGTTGTGAAACCAAACGCCAGGCTGCCTTTTCACCGATTCCGGGGATACTCTTGAGTTTGGATTCCGAAGCGCTTTCAAGGTTTATTTTCGAATCGATAGCGGTAATTGAACGAGCACCATGGCCGGTGACTACCACATCGCTATACGATTCGAGTGCTGTCAGATATGGCATGCCTACCAGAATCGGGTATGCACCGATCTGACGACCAAAAGTGATACCAGCCTTGCCGTTGATTAGGGGATCTCTTGCCTCTGGCTCAAGATGTCTTGGCAAACGGGTACGACCATCGTGCGCTTCCCACCACACTTGTTTTATTTCACTGCCAAGGGGTAACATTTCCTTTAGCAGTGGTGCGTCGAAATCATCACGAACGGTTTGTTTGAAGGCTCGAAAATCATTATTGTCAATCTCTTGAAAGCCATCGCCCTCAACCTGTCTGATATTGATGCGGCGTAACATTGCGCCTTCACCTTTGAGACCCCGTAGTAATTTGAGGTTCAAATCATAGGTAGCAGAGGTTTCACCATTCAATCCAGCAATAAAATTCAGTCCTGGTAATAGTTTTGGCAATCCCCGCTCACCCCTTTCACGGCCATATTTATTGATCAAGCGCACTGCTGTACTCAACTGCTGTGCATCGCAATTCAGCCAATTTGCAGTATGCACATCTGGGTCGGCACTCTCGAGACCAAAGGAGAGAACCGCACCATCGGAAAGGGTTTCAACCAAGGTTTTGGTAATCTCTTCACTCTCTTCTAGATGTTCAGCGATAATACTGGGGTTGGCATTATCTGTATGGAGAATACCCAGACGCTCATCATCTCTTAAACCATGTAATAGTTTAGCAATTGGTTCTGGATTCGGACGAGGGTATTCCATTTCTTTCACACCTTCAGCCATGTAGGTGTAGGTGTCGGTCATACCTCCCAATCGTATATGTTCAACACCCATGTCATGGGCTAGAGCCACTTCACGAATCACCTGTTCAGGACTACGCCAGATCGGTACTCCCTTCTTTGGTTCAATACAGAATTTACAACCTCTTTTGTAACGTACACAGCCTTGGTATACCTCGACTTCGTAAGTCAGGGGACCAAGGAGATCTGGATTATCAGTTACTGCTTTCGACCTTGCTCCAGCTAAAGCCCATCCATCCCACTGTTCTTGATTACGGCGCTGATGTTTCCATTCACCGCTTTGGAGAAAATTATCAAGAGTAGCATCGGTATCTTGTAGGGCTAGGAAGAGGTGTTTCCTTAACGGGTTCCAGCCCTGTTGTCGCCATCCGCGGATTGCCCAGCCACCACATAGAATCGGAGTGCCACCGAAGGTATTGTCAATTATTCTCTGGGTCTCGTTGAGTGAGATTGGTGCTCCTCTGAGATATTTCCCGGGCACGACTGCTCCTGCGAGAATAACGACACCTAGTAAGCGTTTCAATTCGGGCGGGTTGAGGCGAAAGTCATCGATTGTGATGTATTCGTATTCAAGATTCCTTTTTTCGAGTACACCGCAGATATATCGGATGTGGAAACCAACATATGGTGGGACACCAAATGCTGCTGGTTCATCCTCATAGCCATCTATGACGAGCCATTTCGGCTCATCTTCAGCAGACATTATATCCACCGCTCAATTAGTGGAACGGGGCTTGTGTGGGCCCTTTTTCCCTTTCTTGCCATCAGAGTTTTCCTCTTGGATAGCTCGTAATTCTCTGGAGGACTTGCCAGCTGCATCGCCAGTTGCACCACCAGTTGCACCACCAGTTGCACTACTTCCACCTACTTTCTTCGAGGCACCGGAGTTTGCTGAATCGACACGAATTTTCCTGCCTTTTAATTCACTGCCATTGACCTTTTCGATGACAACTGCAGCATCACTTTCAGGTTGTATGGTAATGAAGGCGAAGGCCTTTGGCTGGCCCGCTTTATCACGAGTCCAATCAAGTCCAGTCACCTTACAATGTTCATTGAATAGGGCCTTTAAATCATCCTCAGTAGCCTTGAATGGTAGGTTTCCGACGTAGAGTCTAGCTCCAGATGCTTGTTTGCGATCTGGCTTCTTATCACGTGGGGCGTCAGAATCCCTGACTCCTATTCTGCGGCCGTCAATCTTGGATCGGTCGAGTGCTTTGATAGCAGAGTCAGCATGTTCTTTTGCTTCGAAAGTAACGAAACCAAAGCCTTTGGATTTTCCAGCCTCATCACAGATGACGACACAGTCATTCAGTTCACCATGAGCGACGAACATCTTACGCAAGGAATCGGTATCAACGCTGAACGGTAGTCCACCAACGAATAATCTGCAGCCTGGAGTATGTTGATTACGACGGCCACCGCCACCACCTCTACCGCCACTTTCTGCTTCAAAACGGAAGTAACTACGTTCACGGCCATCATTACGGACATCTGCAGCGATAAATGTCGCTCTACCAGATGACCCACGGGCGAAGACCTTCTCTGCTGCCGGACTCCAGCGCTTACCGGCCTTATTGAGGGCAGCAAGACCTTCACCACCGAGGTAATCATCGGCAAGTGCACGGAAGGTTTGTTCATCACAGGTTGGGCAACGAACATTCCAATCGCCATCACCATCGGCTTCGAAAACATCACCGCATGCAGGGCACAATGCCCAAAGAACACCATTGGAATCTTCCTTTTTCATTGTTATTTTAACAATTGGATCTGCTTGAGAAACTGTTGCACGAATCAAATCCCGGCGTCGTAATGCATCACCGATATGATGGAGATAACGGTCACAGATATCTGTGACATGGAATTGCACGAATTGATCGTTTGGTAGGAACCCACGCTCTGGTTTGTCACAGATGGCAAGCAGAGTCGCCTCACCGTTCTTCTCATTGATTCTCGAGACTACAGCGATGACAGTATCGCCAACTTCTGGACGGATAATTCCGCCTTCTGTGCCGACTGATACCACTCCTTCGTTATCGTTTACCGTCCCAACTAATGTTGCGACTAGTCTGCCGTTTTCTTCGATTACTCCTGCGCCGGGAGTCCTGTTTTCTGAGGTACCTAAATCGGCACCGGGTGTGATGATATCAGTAGTCATTTCTCTCACTCATAAGGGGGTCGCTGCCCTAGGGGCAGGGGAACGTGATGACTTCAGGGCGGAGGTCCTCTCTTTTGAATCCATATCATGCGACGATACGCCAACAATGGAAGGGAGTAACCGCCACTCGGGATTTATGATGTTCATATCTCGCTGGAAGCCTGAATTCTCCTTCGAGGATAATCTCACCTTCTGGCAGGTGGTTTGCGCCGGCGCTATGCATGAGGTGAATAACGGGTGCAACCCGTTGTGCTTCTGTGATGAATATCTTGTCTGAACCCGGAATTTGTCGGCCCCAAGGGGGATTCATGATCACCATGTCGACTTTGGGTAATTCAACTTCTCCAACTCTTCCTTCGATAGTTTTGCCTAATTTACGACATAATGCTGCTGCTTTTTCATCGCATTCGACAAACGTAACTTCAGCTCCGAGTAATTTTGCCCCGAATCCAAGGATGCCATTACCGGCTCCAAGATCGAGGACACGTTTCCCCTCAAGTCCGTCTATAGTGTCGATTTGCGCTAACCAACGCGCTGCGATATCCCCTTCGGTCTGATATTGCTCCAAGGAAACCTCATGACAAGGATGTGCTGCCAATTTTGATAATTCGATGGCGAGGTGCTTGAGGCGCAGGTTATCACCATCGAGGCTGTTGTCCGTCCTGCTGATATTGCATACGCTGTTGCTGAGCGAATTCAGCCTCTCTGCGCATTTGCTCCATTTGAGCAAGATTTTGATCATTTATCTGTTGCTGTTGACCGGTTTGGGCCCTCATTTGTATTTGTTGAGCTTCATTACGCAGGAGCATCAAAACCTGTTCATCAGGCTGTTGAGAACCGCAAAAACGACAAAATCTGGTACCCTGTGCCAAACGTTGTCCACAGCCAATGCAGAATGTCATCGATTCACCCCAGAAGGAACTCCCACTTAAAGCGCAACCATCTGCAAGAATATCGGCCATGTTTCAAGTCCAGTAGCAACCGCACGTTCACTGATATCAGCAAAGCGTTCATCCCCCATCATGTCATTCGGTTCAATCCCTTCTCCAAGCATAATGGTGATCAATTCTCTAAACTCAATTTCAAGTGGTGATTTAGTTGCTTCTTCAATCACAGGCATCTCGGAAGCGATATCTTCTTCGCTAGGTAAGGGCGTGTGTCTGGTTTCAATCTCTTCATGAGTTTGACCAGGTAATGGAATCATTGTATTATCCTCTTTTATCGCATCAGGAATCATTTCGGCAATAAAGGACTCTTCCATAGAAACCTCTGCGCCCGGCTCATCTATTGCGCCCCGAGTTGGTGCTTTTGCTGCTTTTGTTGCCTTTGGTGCTTCGACGATTACCGGCTTTGGTTTCTTTAGTTGACCAACACCGAGAATCTCCGCCTGTTGGCGAGCCAACTCGGCTGCTTGACGCCTTGGTAGGCTGACAAAGGCTTTTCCAGATACGCTTTCGACAGGGAACGGCAAGTAATATCTGTCTATTTGTGTAACTTCTGGGTGGTGAAAACATACGATAGTGTGCTTTTCAAAAGTTCTTTGATTTGGAATTCCCAATGAGATGGGACTCGGAACAATCTCGATAGTAGTTCTTCTCCAGCCTTCGGTCGTAACCATATTCTTCATCCAAAGACCGAGGTCTGTATTTGCTAGATCCAGGAATTGGAATGAGGCGTCTTTTGGATTTAATCCCTGCTCCTCTAGGAGATATGCCTCGTCTCTAGGTCGATGAAAAATACCAATAACAGGTTGTCCATGATCGATGAAATCTCCATGTAATTCTAATAATTTCCGTTCTTTTCTCTTGCAGATGAGCATGATTTGTAGACGTGAAAGTTCCTCGTCCCAAATCTCTCCCCAACGCTTTTCAGCCTCATCATTGAGTTGTTTGAAGGTCATCCCCGGGATGAGTGCAGTGACGCCCATAGACATCCGACCGTCGGTAATGCATATTCAACATTCGCTGATATGTCCATTTGCTAAGAGATATTCTGCCAATAGAATCAATCCTCCAGCAGCGCCGCGTATAGTATTATGACTAAGAGCAGAAAATGATACTTCTGTAGGGCTAATCATACGAATATTGCCAACGACTACCGACATTGCGCTGGCAAGCCCAGTGCCACCGGCAAAGAGATGCTCTTTCCGATTCGGCACATCTTCTATTATTTTCACTACTTCATCAGGAGATGAGGGAAGTCCAAGGGTTGTCACTAACATAGCCTGTTTGATTTCCTCAAGGTTCGAAGGGCGGTTGAATTTGGCTTTAATATGGACCAAATGCCCATCTTGCTCAAAGACCCGATTACAGACTGCTTTAACGGATAAGTCGGGGCGGTGGAGTAGATATTTCAATTCGGCAATCACCTTTTCTTCTTCTCCAGGGATGAAAGGGTCTAGATTCTCTGCTGTTAGTGACGTATCGTATAATAATCTCCAACCGGCACCCGAGAGTGCTTGTTGAGTGCTTATTTCGACATCTGATAGGGATAGAAGGCTCTCGATCCCCACCAATGGAAGAACTACAGGTACCACCGTACAATTGGTTGCACAAGCATGGCCAGAATAAGTCGTTAATGTCCCTCTCTCCAATTCTGGGATCAACATTGGGATTCCATTTAGCATGCGGAATGAACTAGCATTTGATAATACATTTATGCCCTTTTCGACCAGTTTTCTTTCATGCTTTTCAGCAATTTCTGCCGGTAGAGCGCTAAATACAACATCGACTTTTGGCAATTGTGTAATCGAACAAATCGTTAAATCGTATTCAGGGCGATCATTTTCAAGACGCCATTCTAGTTTTGAAATATGTTTCCCGATGGTATTTTCACTACCAACAACCGCGGTTAATTCGAAATTCGGATGAGCCAATAACCTCTGTTGAAGTCTCTGAGATACTAGCCCAGAAGCACCGAGAATCGCACACTTAAGAGTCACCATTAATCTCCTCGATAGGAACGGGGAAGATGCGCCTTATGATGAGTTTCCTAGCGATTGAAGTTCCATCTTTGACACTGCCGAGTTTGGCGAAGCCCTTACGCGGCTTGTATGATACAGGGACTTGTCCGATCGAGAGTTTTCTTCGCACCGCCGAAGTATACATCTCTGCTTCGATTTCAAAACGCATGCTATTGAGTTGTAATCGATCGATAGCCTTACGAGTAAATGCCCAGTATCCAGTGCATAGATCGTTGATTCTAACTCCATATAGGGAAACTGCAAACCAAGTTAGCAAATGATTTCCGATCCAATTCATCTTGCTCATTGCGCCTTCAGCAATTTCACCATTCATCCTATCGCCGATCACCAAGTCGTGCGTTTTTAGTGATTTTAGGAGAATTGGAATTTCTGAAGGGTCATAGGTTCCGTCAACATCCAACATCACCAGGATATCATAATCTCCGGCTTGAAATGCCTTGAATCCTTGGCGCATTCCAGCGCCTTTCCCCTTGCTACTTTGGGCGATAACTTCGCAACCGAGATTAATGGCAATCTCCTGAGTTCCGTCGGTACTACCGCCATCGATAAGAACAATTTTTGTTTGATATCCCGCTTTTGCTAATCGATCAATGGGAACGCCATTCACCACTTGAGCGACAGCATCAGCTTCGTCAAGTGCCGGAAGCATCACGAATAGACGTTGCACATAATCACCTCCCCTTCTGATATATCAAAGAACATGCTAAACATCTCCTACTGGACGCAATTCAATCCAATGTAAACGCGCTGCAGATGTATCTAATATCCTATCTGAACGTCCAGATAAACCTAGCGGATTCACCCATTTACCTGTACTTGAATCAACACTTATCTCTATCTTGATTTCGGATGATGGTGATTTTTCTAGGCAGATCTGATTCCAACCTCTCTTCTCGCTCTCAACTACAATTTCTGAACTGAGTTTTACATTATTTTCGCCAATTGATTCGTATACCAGGCATATATTGACCTGCCTCGAGATTAGTGAACTAGGGGTTGCGATTGTCATTTCGAGTTGACCCGAGTTCAAATGTAGCCTCATGTCTCCTAACGAAAAGGGGTCATGAAATCGGTGTTCTGACCATTGGTCAATACGCTTTTCACAATCACAATCCAAATTACTGATTTCAATGAATTCTGATTCAGATGCTGGTAATAGAGTTGTGCGTAAGTTCCACAGTCTTGAACCATCTTCATCTAAAACAATCTCCCACCATGGTGAGGCTGCCAAAACCCAACCGATTGCACCGAGAGGCGAAGAAATCGCATGCGTGATGCCATTTTGTCGTATAGTTTCGATATCATCTTCGAGAATAGCCCTTGTCATCTGCGAATAAATTCCATTGGTCATTTTCAATAACCCTAAGGTAGGGACTGAGGTAACCCCAAACCCGTCTTCAGAATGCCAAACATGACCCCAATGAGCATTCTCATTGTAGATTATAGAGCCCTCTGGCAACCCAGCTAATGCTTTTTGAATTTCTATGTCACCGTCTGAAAGTGCATATAATTCCTCATGCGATTCGAGTATGACTAGAATTGTTTGGGCACTAATAATTTGAATCAAGGCTATTGCAGCAATCACGAAACCTACTTTTCGTGAGCAATGGGGGTCTGCGCCAATCATCAGTAACGATTTTGTCTCTTGGCCCTGAACTCTCAGTGAAGTGCTTTGTGACCACCATAAACCAACTAACATGGCCAAGGGAATATGGAAGGCATGTAATCCCATCGAGTATAGGGTAAGGGAGAGTAAACTGGCAATCGGGATCTGTTCCAAGCCCTCAGTCAGGTGAACAAAGGTTAGTAACCAGTTTAATCCTAACCACAGAGTGACGATTTTTGCTTCGATGTTATCACGCAATTTCCATGCAGCAATCGATCCAAATACCAAGAGGAAGCCACTGTAAACCAATAATGGTCTGCCTCCTTGCCAACCATATTCTGCTAGTACAGCCACGTCGAAAAGTCGTGGTGCAAACCAGCCCATAGCGAAGGCAATAGCGATAGTGATGATACTAGCTGAGACGATTATCAATTTCTGCCATCCTTCGTCGGCTTCGATATTTCTGCCAATCGCGATGTGAGCGACCATCAATGTCGAGAGATATATTGCACCAGTTGGATGAATCAAGGCAACCGAAATTGTGGCTGCGACAAAACCGAAGGTATGATGGCGTCCTCTAGTTGCACTTGGTCGTAATAATATCAGCAGACCGACGACCAATCCCAAGAGGCTGGCAACGGTTGGCCAACCGGAATCGTGAACTTTAGCGAATATTCCCGCCCCTAAACCCATTGCTAGCAATAATTGAGGGCCGCAACCGTGACGATCGCCGGCACCTGCGAGTCCGAGTAATAAGAATAGAAATGCAGTCTGGCCAACTAGCATTACGCTGCTTGCGGCATCGATTGCTAAAGTGATAGCAAGCCAAGCACTCAAAGATGGTAATGCAGGTGGATATGTCCAATAACCCTGCGACGGTGATGGCAATTCCAGTGTACCTCTGCTGGCAAGAGAATCGGTCAAGACCGAGAAACCAATCCAGTCGACACCCATCGGCCTTTCAAATAGAATAAGAGGCAATAATGCGATTAGCGCAGCACCTAGTAACATAGGATTGAACCAGTTGCTGCGTGAATCTTGGATCCATCTTTGTGTAGTCGCTTCATCATCGAGTACCTCATCGGCGATGATTTCCCCTCCCATCGCCGCTTCTAATTTCAACCAAGGTGACATCTCTACAGTTTCCTCAACTCGGTGTCTAATCACGTAAAGACCAAGCAGATTTACCAACAATATGCATAGACTGATTTCCAACCATGTCCAACGTTGTGTAATGACTACATAGATGCCTGAAATGCCAAAAATAAGCAATAGTCCTAGCGCTGGAGCGAGCAGGAAACGCCTTGTTCGGTCAGCACTACCATCAAGAACTCTGGCAAGGCCAAGCCCGGGAATAATGGATATTAGTAGCAACAAGACCACCCCCAGCATTACCATGCCTCAAGGAAGTGATTGATGAGTCTTGTCGGATAAAACTCATCAACCTGCAGCCTTTACAGAGACTATGCATCACGTCATCGCGCTCGAAGATGATTATTGGGTGCATGATTTCACTAGAGGGTATGATGAGGATTTTGTATGTCCTTATCGCCACTCAATCGGCCGTTATGACGAGATTAGGCCGGGAATGTATACGCATGAAATATTCGAAGGTAAAAGGGATTTACACATTGGTATCGACATAGGAGCCCCCGTCGGTGAGGAAATTCATGCCTTCAGCAATTGTGTGGTCCATTCAAAGGGCATCAATAGCGAAGATGGTTCATACGGCCCTACTATTATCACCAAACACGATTTTGAGGGTAAGGATTTGTGGGCCCTCCATGGTCATCTTTCGCTTGAGAGTTTAGACCACGTAGAGGTCGGCCAGAATATCGCAGAAGGAGATGTAATCGCCTTTGTCGGTAGTATGGAGGTGAATGGCGGTTGGGAACCTCATCTACATCTACAATTGTCATGGTGCGAACCAGAGGGTAACGACATGCCTGGTGTTGTTGAAAGAATTGATAGAGAATCAGCTCTCAAAATCTATCCCGATCCTCGAATTGTACTTGGGCCAATTTACTAATCCACACTTTGTAAGTGCGCTTTCAGAGCGTGAATCGGCTCAATGCTGGCTGGGTCCTTACCATGAAGAAGTCCAAGTGCGATTGAAAGCCAATCCATGGTAATGCACAGATGTAGTAAAGCCTCGATCAGAGTTTCTCCCTCACCGTGAATCCTCCACGCTGTTTCTGTTGGGCAATTAGCAACAAACCAATCCATACGCTGTTCTACACGTTGTCCAATAGCATCCCAGGTCAAAATCAACAAACCTTGTTCACTTGATTTCGGGTCGCTATTATCCCCGATTCCTCCCCATGCGACAATCTCGTTATGATTCATCTCTGGAACCACTCCTATACGTGCGAACCGGGCTGAGTTCTCATTGAATTGATTCTTCATTCTCACTAAAGCAGGATGTAATTCATTGGGTCCAAGTAAGGCGATATCATGTTCCATCAAAGACAGTGCAAGCGATGCTATTGATCCTTCGGGATCGGCTATGATGTCGCATGATTCATTTGCGGTTTGCAAGCGAGAAATCATCTCATCATCAATCATTTCGGGTAGGATATTCAATTGATTGAGTAAAGCTAATTGTCGACTGAAAAGATGACCAAAAGCGGTTCTTGGAGGCTGGCCGCCCGGTGATGAAATCAAATGTACGTTTTCGTGAAGTTCACTTAGTCCAGATAACACTCCGCCACTTGAAATAACGATGATAGTTCCACCATTATTGGCTGCAATCTCTACTGCGCTGATCGTCTCCTCAGTATTACCCGAATGTGAGGTTGCGATAATCAGGTGTTGTTCATTCCACCATGCTGGAATTTCATAAGATCTAGAGGTTTTTACTGGTAAGGTGCCAAAGCGGTCACAGAGAATCGAAAGGAAATCTCCACCAGCCGCTGAACCACCCATGCCCAAACAAAGTACACCCTGCCATGAAATTCCGGCTATATCATGCAACCAAGGATGAAGGTTTCTTTGCATCATGTCGAGCCCATTTTTGATATCATCGACAAAAGATCTAGTGTGACCAATCATGTTCTCATCATCTAATGCCTCAGCCAATCTGACAATGCCTTCACTCATTTTTTCACGTCCGCTTGGTGTAATGGCAATGCAACCCATTCGCCTTCGACGCGAGCAAGACGCAATTGTGAACCGACCACATGGTCATATGCTAATCGCACAGCATCCATTTGCCAATTATTAGGATTGAGGAATTCAGCAACCGATGCATCCTCTCTGACCGCATCGATAATCAAATGATTTTGCATTCTAGCCACCACAGATGCATATTCTAAATCCCGCCATGTTGCTCCAGTTCTTTCTTTGCGATTGACCTTGGAAAGGATAGCTCCCTCTCCACTCCATGATGCGACACGCCACAATTCTTCGCGCCAACGCACTACATCTCCTAACTCATAACCAGGTTTTCGATAAAGCAAAGTTGTCCTACTGAGGTCAGCGCCATCTTTACGGCCGACTACGGAAGAGGTGGCGGTAATTTGTCCGCCGAATTTGCTGACCAATTGTCGACTCCAACTTTTGGCTAAACCCTTTGAGCCAAGCACGACATCATAGCCTCCTGTAACCGGGCCTTCACTGGTGACGAAAAACATTGGATCATGCTCCAAATTAGCGATTAACTCATCCAGTGTCGCTCGCAGAACCGTATATTCTTCATCGGCGAGTTTTCTTGCACTAGAGCGCAATTGCACTGTTGCTTCGAAGTAATTACCATCGCGACGACTGCAGGTTAGACAAACAGCATTGGACTTTCTTGCTCGCATTTGATGGTTCTCTTCATATTCTAGACCGCAAATCGTACCGCCTATTTGTAAATAAATGAGGGTGTTACGATCGTCTACTTTCTTAGTTTCTAGGCCGATAGCAATTCCTTCGGATTCGCCATGTAACTTCATACTGGTTTCAACCAATTCATGCCATAACTCCTCATCGGTGATTTCTATCCATCTTCCATTGAGGCTTGTCAAGTCGCAACGAGGGCATCGTGACCAATTGACATTTATTGGCAATTCAGCTAAGATATTGCGTTTGCGAAAGCAAGTTTCACACATCCTTTCACCGAATAATGGCGGTGGAGAGCCACAGACAATGCAAAACGCTTCTCCCAAGTTCATTGCTTCACCCAGTCAGTGGCAGATGCTATTCTTCTTCAATATGCGCGTTGGATATACTCCTTTCTTTGCATATTTTCAGCCCGAGAGGTAATCAATAGCACCACAAACCTATTCTATCACAAGTAGTGGAGTTCTTATGGAAGCAGAAGATGAATCTGCATCTATTGGCATGGGTGCAATGATAACTTTCATCAGCATGATGTTGATTTCTGCGATTATTTCCTCTGTCTTATTGGTGTTTTTAGATAAACTCTTCATTGAAAATAAGAATAGTGCAGATGAACATCAGGGGGGTGGTCGAATATTAGTAGATCACATCTTTTTCTATCTTTATGAGCCATGCTGGCAGTGGGCTGGAGTTCCGAATAATGCCGATTGCTCTGATGCTCCACCTGGTAGACAAAAACCTTGGGGGCATCATCAAATATTGATGTATTTTCATCTAACTCCCGGCAGTGGTACAATACCTGCTGAGAATGCACATTATCTCTTTCATTGTAAGAATGAGGTAGGAGGGATATTTGAGGTAGATAAATCCCTAAGAGGTTCAGATTTCACCGAAAGTGGGACTTGGTCTTCAATGCTTTCAAGGAATGAAGGACGCAGTACTACTCCTTTGGAACGAGGGCAGGTATTGTTACAAAAAGATAGAGTTACAGGTGTGAATGATATGACATTTGGCGAAAAATATGTAATCATGTTGGAAATGTACGATGACCAAAACACAAATATTGATTCAGATGATGAAGGTTGCAGGATTACGCCAAATTATGACACGACCCTCCTGCTCTTTATCGATGGCGGAGGATATACCGAAATCTTGCTTAAGTTCCCTGAATATACACCTGGAGTATTATTATTCTAAAAATTATTCCTCTGAGTTGTTCAGTGTAGCCTCGACAGCGGCCAACCTTGCTTCGAGGTTTTTACTGCGAGAAAGTACGGTCCAAGTCCAGATAGCAAGACCTGTCAACATGCCAACATATGCTACTGCGAGATAAATCGTATCTTCCATCAAATCCCCTCTTTATCAATAATATCTTGAATCTCGATTAGCCTGCTTTCCATTTTAGTTAGCCGGATACCACAGATGGTATGGCCAATAACTAGCAAAGTGAAAGATATGGCTCCAAGTGTTAACACCATTCCCATGTCGGAATTTAGACTTCCTTCACTGGTAGCGACCACAGGTCCAGGGTGGCGTATTTGCCAAAACCTCGTAGCTAGATAGGTTGTGGGAACAAGTATGAATCCGTAAATTCCGAAGGTAGCAAAGGTATCTCTTGTTTCAATTCCATCCGGTTGACTTCTTCTTCCCAATACCAAGAATATGGCCAATAGAGTTAGCAAGGCAAAAGTGTTGAGACGTACATCGGTCCAATCCCAAGGAACTCCCCATTCTGCTGCTCCCCATATACAACCTGACCAAACTGCCATCAATCCGAATGCGAGACTAGCCTCGGCGCTTGCTACATGAAGATTCCAACCCCATTCCTTGCGTTTGACAAACCAAGCGAGAGAACCGACGAAGAGTAGAGTGAATGCAATCATTGCCGCCCATGCACTAGGGACATGCCAGTAGAATATCTTCTGAGCAATAGGCGCTTCAAAGGCGTCAATAGAAACGGAAGGAGCCCAGACTAAACCCAGCCATAGAGTGAGCCCCGCTCCAGCAAAGCCACTCATCAGTAGCAGAGTGCCCAAGTCGCGCATGAAACGGGGTAGTAACAGTACTATGCCAATCTGTCGACCAGAATCGCCCATGGTAATATCAAGGCTGGAGTGAGTAGGCGAATCATCAGCGCACTTGGTCTGGACAAGCGCAATGTTGCTTGATGTAAGATCAAGATTACACTGGCGGTAATCATTGCAAAACCAGCACCTGCAGCGATGAGATTGTACTCTAGTTTTCCAAATAGTGTACAAGCCAATGTAGTGAGGAGTGCACTACTGATAAGGACGTGAAGCAAGGCATTTGGAGGAATCGCACTCATACTACGCCACCAATCACTACTGCGTGACTCTGTAAGCCGTGAACTGATTGGGTCGCCGCTAAGCCCAGCAGCCAATGCTGGTGCAAGTATTGCGCCGATTCGCATACGAGAATCGAATTGAGTCGGGTCACTTAGTGCGAGCAGTGCTCCGATTACTAGCATGCCTGGTATGATATTCTGAGAAAGTGAACCTAGAGTTCTGCGGTCTAACCGATTTCCAATACGGGCTTTCTTTGCTGGTTTCGATTTAATTTTCCAAGCGACTCCATCACTGGGTGCTGACTCGATAACCGAATCATCGAAAGTGACGATTCGATCGGCACAGGCGATGATTTGAGAGTTGTGGGATGCTATCAATATACCATGTCCGCCATCGGCGATATCTCTGATCAACCCCGATAACCTGCTCACACTGTCCTCATCAAGACCAGCGTCGGGTTCATCGAGAAGAATTACAGTGGGAGAATCAGTAATCGCTGAAGGTAAAACCCCGCTTAAGACCGCGATTTTTCTGCGTTGACCCTTTGAAAGAGATGCGACACGATCTTGGCTGCGATGGCCTAAATTCCATTGCTCTAGTAAGGCTTGACTATCGATACTCTTGCCACAAAGACCAGCAACATCATCAATTCTTTCTTTGACTAATTCATCGCCCATAATACAATCACTTTGCAAGCACAAACCGAATGGTGATTCTGGGCGTCCATGTCTTCCTTCAGAATCTCTAATGATGGTTTTTGCAGTCTTAATCGATCCTTTTTCCAAGTCTATTAATCCTGCACATGCTTCTATAACCGTAGATTTTCCACAGCCATTCTCCCCTACAAGGACAACGACCTCACCATTTTTTAAATCAAGGTGAAAGTCGTCAAGTACGGTATTTCTTCCGCGCCTTATGACTACTCCTGACATGGTGAGCAAGTCGGGCATACCGTGTCCAGCGACCGCATTGGCTTCAAGCCGACGCCCCCTCGCCCCTACATGGACGCAGTAGGAATCTTCCTCCTTCTACTCTGGACTTGTGCTGTATTAGGGCCGATTTATTGGGCATTGCGAAATCATGCATTGGTTTCGCTTGGATTGGTATTAGGCCTTCTTTTTGGCTATATTGTGCAGATGATTTGGTTGTATTCAGGTTATCTGTATTTGATTGATTATTTGTGGATGAGACCATCGGAAGTATTCGGGATTGGCCTTTATTCCACCATGACTGCAGGTTTTCTTCATAATCCGTTCTCAGCGATGCACGTTTTATCCAATCTTGTGATAATCGCCCTTGTTGGCATACCATTGGAGAAAAGGTTGGGTAGCACTCGATGGATAATCATCTACTTAATTGGATTATTCGGCGGTTCGATCAGTTGGACAATAGCAAATCTTGGTAGTGATACTCCTTCTTTAGGTGCAAGTGGTGCTGCATTTGGTATTCTTGGCGCATATCTGGCAGGTTGGCCACGTGATGAGGTTTATTTCCCCTTGATAATAATTAGACCTTGGCCGGTTTCATTGATTGCATTATTCTATTTCGGTATTGAAGTATTCCGAACGTGGCAAACCCTCGGTCTTTCCGAACCCAGTCACGTCGCACATCTAGCCCATCTCGGAGGATTCATCTTCACTTATTTAGTACTAAATCAGGTTGCAAAAGGCGGCCCAGTCGCCCCAGGAGAATCAGGTTCGCGAAATCAACCCCTTGGTGACTTGCCGAAAGAACACCCTTTCATCGGCGTTGATCAATTGGTGAAAAGATTGTATGAAGAAGGCGATGAAAGAGAGACCAGACAAGCCTGGATGGAGGAGATTGCTGACAAGGCGGATTGCCCAGTCTGTTCTGGATCTCTAGAACTAAAACGACAACGGCTTAAATGCAGAACTGATGACTCGCATTTACATTGGCCATGAACATTTTTCGACCTATTGAGGCAGAACATTGATGGCGATTAGACACGCCCGAAGGGCGGGAGTAACATGTCTAACCTGCGCGCGGC